>Ga0315914_1000169_pt1 | contig 65018 bp, 34 predicted proteins | sample MpolenodulesMG_FD_203920 | JGI IMG/M metagenome (GOLD analysis project Ga0315914, IMG submission 203920) | Medicago polymorpha root nodule microbial communities from Los Angeles, California, United States - elongated nodules | ecosystem: Host-associated > Plants > Roots > Nodule | place: USA...
TCTGGTCTCACTCGATTATTAAATTAATAGCAATGGAATTGAATTAATACTTCAATTCCATTGAAACCTGGGAAAAACTCCTAATTTTACTGAGGCCAAATCCACCTTTCTTAATTTAATTTGCTCTTTTTTTCGAACTGATTCTAGTCTAATTAGAAAAAGAAAAAAACGAACGAAGAGGGATTTAATCACAGATATTTTATTGGATCTCTAATCTTTGTCACCCCTTCCCGTGCCGTGCCAATAACTAGAATCAAAAAAAGGGGAATGTCAATGCATCCGGGAATAAACGATTGATTTCTATCAAGAGACCCACTAGAACGACGAACCATAGAGAGATATGTTTTTAGATCTCGCATTTCAAATCCTCCTTCGTTTTTTCTTGTAATTTGTAATACATAATAATACAGAATTACATATAGGAATATGATCAAATCTTTTTTTTTTAATTTTTAATAATAATAACACTTTTATTTGTCGGGGGAAGTCCGAATTCAAATTGAATTGTACAATGATTAATTATATATTTTTATTTTTTTGTAGAGTATTATTTTTATTTATTATTGGATATACACATCCTTCTATTTTTTTTTATTTTTATTATTAGGGTTGCTAACTCAATGGTAGAGTACTCGGCTTTTAAGTGCGACTTCATTTTTTACACATTTCTATGAACTAATGGGTTGCAAATTGAAACAAGCACTTAGTAATGGTTATGAATTATTATCCCCTCCTATTGCCTGAAACCTGGCTCATTCGATAGAAAAAGTGTAAGCGCCATTAGGAAAGGGCAAATGAAACGGGAAGCTTGCTATTACCACTTCAGCCTTTGCTATGAAACACTAGGAAATTACATGTTTACCCTCATCGGAAGTTAACTACCATAGAATAAGGAATTTTGACTGTTAACTACCGTCGGGTAAGTTTTTTAGCAAACTCAAAAGTGGGAATATCAATTATCATGAAACGGGAATTATAGGTGAACGAATTCGACTGGGCCTAAAAATCAGTCTTTTCATTGAGGAACTGAGTCGGGATCTGGGCTAAATCAGATTTGGAGGTTGCTCTTTAGACACCTAACAATTACTTACATGCATCTAAAACACTCCACCGGTAGTTAGTTATCATTCAAGCATTTTTTAAATTGGTTAACTGATATAAAAAGAGATGAACTGTAGTTAAGTACGGTTTGAGGTGTCTTTTTAGTTGTTTGTACGCAATTGTTAGGTGCCTAAAGAGCAACCTCAATCAGATTTTGTTTGTGTGCTACTTTGTGATACAAGGGCTGACAAGGATTTTGGGCAAATATAATTGTCCCGACATTTTCGTTAGATAGAGCAACCACCGTGTGTGTGTGTGTATTCCATGGTACAATTGTTGCATACATGTATGATTTTATCTTTTGCTATATTTGTTATTATGTTTGTACGGCATATGTATGCTATATAAACACAGTAATGGAAATTTTTTACGGCAAAGAGATCTTAATAAGATGCATTTCACTTCATTGTCAGTGCAGTACAATGTATATGTTTGTGTAAGCCAATGCACATTTTGGTCCCAAAATATTTCCTTGTCTAGAAAATATCATACAAAATCAATTTTTTTACGTTCTCAAATGTAAAATTTCCAAAATAAATTTTAGAAAAAATGCCTTGAATAATCATTTAAAATAAAGTTCATGTTTCTTGAAGTCTCAAATCTCAAGTATCTAAAGTGTACCTCGCCTGCATGTAAGAGTAATTGAGAAATGAATAAAGTGATAATGGCCGGCAAAGCAGCCACCTAGATAGCATTCAAATCAGCCCATATAAATCCAAATTTTTACTCCATTTTCTACAAGGATTAGTTGTAGTCTTCTTGTTTTGAAATCAATAATTTAACTTTGATATCATGCCAGCTCATTTTAGTATGTTAACAATTTTGTGAAAAAGTTAAAAAATAATACCAATTAGAGTCCTATAATGATATCTTAAGATGTCATTGCTAATACAAACAACTTGGTTATGCTATTAGCTACATTATGTTCCACTTGCAAATATTTTTAGCTGTGAGGCTTGGCCCCTCAAGGTTTAGGTACAAATGGACTTATTGCAAATGTGATCAATACCAATTTTGTTATATTATAACTTGAGAGTTGCTCTTCTCCCATTTAGAATTGTCTCATTCCCCTAAAACAGTCGAACGTGAGTTAACTCACGTTCGGTTATTTTCAACGTGAGTTAACTCATATGGGTACATTTTTCGACGTGAGTTAACTCACATAGCACGGAAATGAGCAAAAATAAAAGGGAGAAGGGTAATTCTCTTATTGTTTGTGTGTTTTTCTTTGTAGTTTACATCTTGTTCCAGAAAATTCAAACACACGCACATATGAGAATTAATTAGAGCCCATTTGGTATAAGAAATGTGACATTTAAAATACCATTCCATTGTAGTCGTTAGCACCTTTAGCTTAAAGGACAATACCAATTAATTAAAAATAATACCAATTAGAGTCCTATAGACGCAAGCATATCAAATGACACTTGTTGCAAATGTAATCAATACCAATTTTGTTATATCATAGTTTGTGGGTTTTTCTTTGTAATTTAGTTCTTGTACCAAACACACAAATATGATAATAAATTATATCTCATTTGGTATAAAAAAATGTGTCACCTAAAAGTATCTGCATGTGAGTGTAGCTTAAATGATAGTAGGATGTAAGAACATTTGATATATGCTGCGTTATTAGACAAGCATAGGAGATTATCACACTCTACTTTAAGCAACCACATAAGTGGAATTGAACACCAGAAACCTTACACAATAAACTTCATGAGTCCCCTCAATTATAGAGTCTTATTCACACTTGACATATCAACAATATTCTAGGGCACATATTCAAATCCGGAATGCCCCACTTCTCTGCACTTTAAGTGTGTGAGTTTCGCAACTAGACTCTTTAACAACAATAAAAGTATCATTCCTACAAAATTGAATTCTCCACAACTGCGGTATGATGTTGCAGCTTAAGAAACTGTTAGGTTCATAGGAATGAGGATCCAGATTCTATAACTACTATATTAAAAGCATAAAGTTGGCATTCTGAGCTCACAAGTTTTATTACTATTACTATAATAAAATATGTATGGGAAGCTTCAATTCATGATTATTGACTATAGTCTTTGTATGGGTGGGTATGGTTTATGGAGTGAGCATGAAGCATGATTCCATATTTTGAATCCTCCAATGAAGTGGCCCAATAACAAGTTGATAAAGAGAGTGAGTGTTAGCATGTGAGAAGGACTAATATCGATGATAAAGGGCACTGTATTTGGCCACACCAATTGATACGAGTCCCAAGTAAAATAAAATTGAGATTTTGAGATATCACCCCACTCATCTGAATTTTGGTACAAAAAGAACCGTTAAACATCATTTTCTTTTCCTTTCCCATGTCCCTTTCACTTTGTCCTCCTCTTCAGCTTTATAAACTAATCCATGTTCAGAGTTTTTAATTTTATATGTATGCATATAGACATAGTACACATTATTTTAATTCACCAACTGCTTAGAACAATGTGCAAAACTATAACTAAGCCTCAGTTAATAATATAATGTTCATGTTATTTTCTAGTAGTTGCCTTTCGTTTAAGGAAAACTACTATAGTAAACACAGTCCGAGGTATGTTTAGATTAGAGAGATATTTTTATATTTTTATATTAACATTATTAAACCAAATTCCATTCCATTTCTAGCTTGATTAATACCTAAACCCTATAAAAAAAAAATATTTACCTCATTCGTAGCAGGAGACTGTCCTCTGGTTGTGTTGCATTTTATTTCTTTCATGTATTGGTTGAATCAATGTCCCACTCAACTAGACCCATATTCATGCTACAAATTTTTTTGGTGAATTATATTAATGCTACAAGTTATAGCTATTTTATTTTTATTTTTATTTTTGATAAAATTATAGCTATTTTATTGAAAATTATAATAATGTTCTTGATTTACTATAATTAAATGATTTTTATTAATTGCCATATAATATTCATACCATTTCTCACTTGATTGCATATTTGCATTATTTTGTAATATGTAAATTTCCTTAATTACTTATACAATACTTAAACCATGTTCATCTAATAATCAATAGAATTTGTCAACAAAAAAAAATAATCAATAGAAATTGTGTAATTGGATATTTCACCATTCTATTAAATGTAGTCATACTCATAAGATATATTTTTTGTAGGGAATCATATACACACCCTCATAAGATTATTGAGGTCGGTCTTTTTGTAATGTAACATACAATTTATGTAAGAACAACAATTTTTCCAATCTTCAGATGAAAGAAAACTTGCTGAATATAAATTGATACGATCATATATACTGTCATGGAATAGAGATTAAATTAGAGAACAGAATCCAGCAGAAGAACACACTAATTGTTCCCCCACATATCATGTGCATAGATTCATCTTTTCTTCTTTTTCTTATATTATCAATATTCTTTTGTACTTTGAATCTTTAATTTCCCATTTTTAGATAAGAAATAAACACAAAGACGTAGGCATGTGAATGTTTGGAGACTGCTCACTTTTTGGGATATAAAATATTTGACCCTTGTTTTAGATTAGGTCGTGCTTATATACCTATATATCTTACAATGTCAGAAAAATCAGTGGGGGTAATTAAATTATCTAATTATAGATCAAATTCTACAGGGAAAGGATAATTAATTTAACCTTCCCCACTAGATGACAAGGGTTGCCATGTACCTCTTCACATGAGGAACTACAAAAACTTTATTATCCTCTTTTACATTATCAACAAGAACATGGTAAGATGCATGATCTTTCACCTTAATCATGTTCATTATGTTGCTGATCTCTTCTCTGACTTTGCTAATAAATATTCTTGATTCCATTTGAAAAGACATTCAAAACTTTGAAAATAAATAAATTGATAATATTTTTTTATGTGATTTAATATTACAAATTCAATCTAAAAAAATATAACAAATGATTGTATTCCCTTAGTTTCAAACCGTGTTCGTTATTAAATAATGTTATCTATTTTTTTATATATCTTTCTCAAGACATAGAAATAGGGATGTCAATAGAGCGATACAGAGTTGGGAAGTACTCCCCTAATGCATGTTCATCTGCACAAAAAAGTTATAATAGTTTTTTGTTATTATTTTCAATCAAATTAACAAAAATATTTAAATTAAATCCAACCATAAAATAAATGCAATATCAAGACATTTTTTAGAGTCTTCTCACAATAATAAACATCACATATACTAAAAAAAAAAAACATCACTTATATTGAATAAGAGATAAACAGATAAAATAGAAAATACTTGTATATATACAATATATAAAGGGTATTTCTATAAATCGCTCAGGGACGAAGCTCCCACAAAGAATATGATCCCCGTCCTAGAACTACGACTAGGTAGGAGAAATTTTTACCCGTCTTCATCACTCGCAAAGTGAGTGTATGATCTGCACCTTGAGAGGACTTTCGACCTTAGATGCAAATTGACATCCCTACACAGAGATCAATGATTTTTGCATCACTAACATTTTTCTTATGTCTCACAAATCCCCGGGGTAATTCTATTAGAGGCGTGTGAGACACAAATGTGATTATCTCTCCTAGTTATGATTCAAATATTGATTTGTCACATTGTGAGAGTCTAACACATTTCACTAAACTCAATCTTATTGGTTGTTGATTCACTCCGAACAAAAACTTACATATATGTGTGATCAAGATAGGAAAAAAAACTATCAAAATTCACCTTAAAACAACAACCGAAAAGGAATATAGGAAATACTATTTTGTGATAGTTATGTAGTTTGGATTTTCTGTGCACGACACTGTCTAGATCATTCAGCCATACCTTAGCGGTAGGAGTTATGTTTCAACTAATCTAATAACTAAGATATCGCTCATAAATTTATGGGTATTAATGTGTTGATATTCCAAGTGTGAGTAAGAGTCTTACATTAGATGGAAAAATGGATATTGAATATTATATAGATGTCTTAAGATTTTAAGTTAGATGTAGTGTTCAACTTATTTATGTGATTGCTCAAAACCTAATGTGAATGATCCACCAGACTCCTTCATGACACGATATAATGTGGATTTGCGATGATTTATGGGCATAGGTTAAAATTGTTTTGTGTGTGTGTTTTTTGTCTTAGTCATATGATTCTCAAAGGTAATGACTATAATAATTTTAAAGTTGATCAAGAGGTTAATAAAATCTAATTAATGATTGTTTCAATCAAGGTTCAAACTCATATTCTCTTAAACGGTTATTAATCCTTAATTAACTGAATTAATTAATTATTACTTGGAAATTGTTGTGTATTTCATTGTGAATAATCTTACGGTCTTAATTATAAGCAACTTTCCACTTTTTAGGTTCATCCTTATTGTTTATAATTGAGATCGGATGGAGTATAAAATAAATTGATTATATATTTATTTGCATGGATATTAAATTTATACGTACAAATTTTACCCGTAACAGACCACACAGACCCAGTCAAAGGTAGAGTTTTAGGTTTGCTTTACAATGATATGAGAAGCTGCCTTGAATCTTGATTATGTAACACATGGCTAATGAATTTGGTAGCAAAAGGAAAAAATTTAATACCAACCGTACCTGGCTTAAAAGATACCCATCCAAACATACAAATAAAAAATAGAAAGAACATATCCGAAGAACCAATTATACATTGATACATACATAAAAGAATCAGAGATTCCATGTGAGTGGGTGAGGGGAATAGCAGTGTTCAAAGTGGTCCAACTACTGAACCCTAGATAGAGGAATCATATAGTCCCATCTCTCCTTCATCATTGATTCAGTATTCCTATACATGTTTCTGCCCAATCAAACCTAATTTCTCCAATAATATATCAATATAAGATGGGACATGTCTATACCGTATAAAGTCTTGTGTGATGATCCATATATATTTCAAGCTCTTCCTTTGGAATATGATACTATTGCACTTATAAAATGTACAAGTACACACTACCTTTTATGTGCATTTTACTCTTCTTTTTACTAACGAAATATGCTTTCTAGTATTTTGGGCATTCCCTAACATCTAGGTGATGAAAACCTTGCTTCGGATTTGGGAATAACTCATTACCATAGCTAAAAGCTATGGCAACATTGGCATACTCATCTGGGGGCATCTTATGTGTGTATTTTGGATTTAAATGAGTAAAATGAATTTCAGTGTAAAAGAGTGTTTTTAAGTGAATTGAATTGGTAACATTGGCATGTAAATATTACTCTTTCCGCCCCAAATTATATGTCGCATTGGAATAAAAATTTCTCTCAAATTATTAATTGCTTTACAATATCTTTTTTAGGTCTTATCCAATGGAATTTAAAAGTAACAAAAGATCATCTTTTGTGTGTTTTCCATAGGTTTCTTCACAAGAGTTAGTTTTATTCGATTCATGTCGGATATTAAAATCGAATACCTCTTCTAAAGGGAAATCAAACTTTGTTTTCCTGTTCTGTTAAACTTAATCCCCTCTAGTAGCACAACATTACTTTTGTGTTTAGATAGAAAAAAAATCATATAACACAACAAAATAGTTTAAACCTTTGTGTTTACTCCAAAACTATCAAACATAAACTTTCTTTAGCTTTCTTTTTGTTAATTGTTAGTAGAAAAATGTTAGTATGTTAATTGTTACGTTAACTTTCTTTTTGATTGAACTTGAACCGTAAACTTTACTTCTCAAATCCCTTTGAGCTACGCATCTCCTCCTGCTACTTGCTAGATAACATGTTAAAACAATGTTTTAAAAAATTGGATTAAATCGGTCGATACAATCGGGAATTGTCTCGCTCCCTTGTTATTGGTTTGATTTTGATTGTATTTTATGATTGAATGGGATTGAACCACATTCAATTGCTTGAATCATGGTTGATTCAATCAATTTTATTTTCTGCATTTTTTCCTTTCTTTTTTCTAATATTTTTTTTAATTATTATCCATCAGTTATGATTGAATTGATTGTACCAATGGAACCAAGACTCAGGTTTCTTTAAGTTTAATCTATGGGCAAGTTATTTAAACATTGTTTTTTACGCAAATTTTTGAACATTGGTGGGAAGGCATTTGTGGTGCATAGATTATTGGATTTGTTCAATGCAACCAATAGTTATATGGGGTACAGTAACTTATTTAATTCTGTAAACAAAAGTGACATGGCCTTTAGAGGAATGTGAAATGCATGGTAAGCCATATGTATGTTAAGAAATTAATTAAACAATGTGTACATTAGTGAAAAGGGTCGGTGATAGAAGGGGAGATTTTGAGAATATTGGGAACTGAGTTTTCTTACCACATTCATATAATCTTGACCATGGGAAATTGAGGATGATGGGGACCGCTCATATTTCTCTCTTCACTTCAAACTGTTCCTTTTTTCTCTTTTCTTAATTACCCAAAATCTTCGAGAGATAGAGAAAAAAAATAAAAAATACTCTATTAAATGAGTGTTTGAAATTTAAAGGTTTAAATATAAGAGTTGTTCCCCTAACAAAATATTGCTTGTTAATTAATTTACTGTTTACACCATTCGGTCATTATTATAAACAATATTCTACATTTTATGTTTATTCAATTAATGATGTATATGATCATTATTATATACACATACATCATTTAATAAATGAATCTAAAATATTGATTTTTGCTTACAATAATGAACGCAGGGTGTACGTGATAGCTTTGTTGATATTCATTAGTGTATATGGGTTTAACTAAAACAATGCTTGAGAATCAAGTTTGTAATTTTGTTGTTAAGGTTTAATCACCAATTCTAAAATGGTATCAGAGTCTATGAAAGATTTATTGAGTCACCTGCTATTAGATTTTCGTTGTTAACTCACTTGAGTTATGCTCCAAATGTTCATTTCTAGGTGTGAGGAGGTGTGCTAAGAGTGAGAGATGTCTCTCTTTATAAACTTCAATCTTACCTTATCTTTAACCAGTGTGGGACTTGAATTTACCAATACACCTCCTCATGTTCAACAACATGGTGGCCCCAATAAACTAGACTTAGACAGTCCTTTTATTTCTAAATACATGTCGTAGTCAATCATTCTACACATGTTAATACACAACTTTGATCATTAAGATATATCTTTAGTATTTTATAATAATTTTTTTATATAGAAATTGAATGTTTTAAAAATATTCATTGAGATAAATCAAACAACATCTTATATACTAACATTTGTATTTACATATCAGCAAAAAAATTATGATCAATGTAGGTTATCTGAATAATATACATTATCAAATTGCGACATATATTTAAGACAAGAGGGAACAACATATTAGTTTTCTTTTTTATATTGGAGGTAACTCATCCTTACAAAACTGGTTTGTTTGTAAGGTAAGAAGTGATCTCTTTATAAACTCTACGACTCTAGTCAAATTTTATCATTCATCAACGTGATACTTGATTTTTCCAATATTTGCACACATTCATATTAAATCAAATTAATTGCATGGTCACTAGATGATAATTTTTGTTATTATGGAATATGTTTATTTTTTGACGAATATGGAATATGTTTATTAGAAAGGATGTTGCTGCATCAAGGATACATGTTAAGGAAGTCAAAAATAACAACTCTACATTAAAAATATAATATTTTAACTTTTAAAAAGTGAATGCACCACTTTTAAAATTAAGTTTTCCTTAACATGTTTTTTTAAAGACAGATGTTAGCAATTAAAAATGGGATAAAAGAGAATGAAAAAAAAATCAGTTTGGTGCATAAATGCATGTATAATTTGATACTCACATGCATAGCCCAAAATGCAACCAGTAAGAATGAAGCAGTGAAAGATTGGTGGATGGAGCTTATCTTATGCATATATTATGGTCACATGACCAATCAGAAAATTAAGAGCTAATAGGACAAACCACATGGAGGGTGCTTGACCACATTTCTGATGATATAAGTCAGTTATATTAGAGAGTAACTTCTGTTATCATTAAATGATATTTGTATGTATATGTATGTAGAAAGAGACTGTATAATCAAAGAAGGTCGTTTTGGCAGCAAAAGAAAAGGGATCTTGCTCTTTAAAAGAATTAATAAATGTGCGCATAATGTTGCTATCACTAATTGCTGATACTGGTATGGTGCCAAGAGGACCAGTACAAACAAGTTTTAAAGACAACAACAATGACCTATACTTTTTTTAATTTTCTTTTATAAACATTTTTGAAAAAGTTTTAATATTAATTTTCATCATTTTTTTTGAGGGAAAACAATATTAAAACATCATATACACTACTATCTGTATCTATTGTATAAATTTTCTAAAATTATCCTTTACTTGATGTTTTAGCTAAATAAAGACACCAACAAATGATAAAAATTAATTATAAAAATAATTAATAATTCCAGTGGTTTTAAAAGAGACTTTTTTGACCAAATTTGAAAAGAGAATTACTAGTTTCTTTATATTTGTTCCAAATTATAAATTATTTTAAAAAGGGAGTTTTAGCCTCAAATTTATTACTCAAATCATTTTTATATAAATGAATACACATAAATTATTTTATATTCAACTCAATGTTAATCAAAATTAAAACTATAAAATCAATTTTTGTCACATACGACCAAACACACTTATAATGTGTTTGGTTTAGCGGCAACAAGGAAAATATCGCATCCCTATATACATTTGTCGTGGTTTTTGAGAAGAAGTTAATTATAGAGTTTGACCAAACGTGCGTCTACTGCAATTGCACCGCTAAAACAAACACAGGCTTAATGCTACTAATTTGTGTTTGTAGGTGATATGTCAATATTGGGTACCTACATAAGGTGCAATTTAATAATATAATCATGTACAAAAATGTATAAGTCAGTTATACTATCAATTATTCTTATAAATAGTTGATAAACGACAAAGGAACTTATAAAAAAGAATTTAGTAGTATATTTAGGTTAATTTTATTACTTTTTACAAATGGAACTTATATTAGGGAAAGGTAGTACTACTATATAATTTCTAAACCCACCTTAATTGTATCCCCCCTATATCTTTCTTCATTTTTCCACTACATTATCAATTACATTTACAGTTATAGTATTGTCCTTCTCTTTCACGCCTTCCCTATACATCGATCCCAAGAGATGTGAGGAAAAGATATGTTTTTGTATAGTCAATGTAGTAATAGAGTAGTCTAGGGGTATTGATGATCTGGTACTAGTAGTTATTATTATCGTAGCATGCATAGGTCAAGATTTTGAATATATACATCCTTGTATAGGTACCAACATTTGTAAACTTTAATTGCTAAAACTACGTACAAAATCTAGAGTGAAAAATGTGCCAATCGATCCTAATTTTGCATTTATCAATCAACTCAAAGACAAGCAAAATCCCAGATGCTCAAGTTGAGGATTTCATTCAATTTGCATAACAAGTTGGCATTTCTTCAAAATATAAAACTATATACATTACTCCAATGCAAGTATCCATTTCAGTTTTCTTTAGAAAATAGTAATACTTTTTTTATGGAGTGGCATGTGGACTTGGAACTATCACTATCAAGTTGGAGCTAGATAAATTGTTATAATTGTGAAACAGGTCATAATTGTGCAGAGGACAACAGTGAAATAACTCACTCCCTATCCCGTTTCCTAACTACATTTAATGGTTCTTTTCATTGTCTCAGATCATAATCACTTAATGAAAATTATTTTTAGGTGTTTACATGTAAGTGTTCATTCAAAAGTCCTGCATAAATGTTTGCAGCTATTCAAATTGATGAAATTCCTAGCTGGAGATGACCTTAATTAATCTGCTATACATCCTTTTATGACAAAAAAAATTTCTGTGACACACTCCAAATATTGTACTAACATTGGCATGTTTGTTTAAGAAGATTGAATATATATCAATTACTTTTGTAAAGTTTTTTATTTTCAATGGGGAGTTAAACTCAGTACTGATCAAATGTCTTCCCTAATTAATGACTAGGAGTGTCAAAGGGCTTAATTAGGGGATATATTTTTGTTTCTAGTTTTTGCATTTAGTTTCCACATTTTAACCTTGATTAGTGTATATTTAGATTTACATCGAGATCAGCAAACGAGCTACTATAATTTTGACAAAAACAAAATTTTGTAGCTTCAGCAAATTTACAATTATTGAAATTTGGACCCTAACTCATTATTACAAAATCGGTTTGTGAGGTGTGATTGTCGCCCACTTATAAACACATATTATGACCAACACAATTGTGCTTGGTTCGTGGACATAGATTTGGATGGTCCAATAGCGAAAATCTGATAGGGGATGACCCAATGGATCCTAAAGAAGGCTCTCGTATCATGTTGACATTTGGGGTCTAACTCATCCTTATAAAACCGGTTTGTGAGGTGAGGATTGTCACCACTTAGAAACAGATATTTTAGTCATCGTTTATCCGATGTGAGACTCTTTAACAACAATGTATACAAAAGGAAGCTTCTACATAAACATTAAAATTTACCCTAATTTAGAGCAAACTCAAAAAATTTACTGCAAACAAAACATTCCAAAAATTGATTTTGACATATTTAGTTGATTAATATCAATTGCAATTTAACTTTCCCTCTAAAAGATTATTGGGTCTTGTTAATCAGTGTCTCCGGGGTACTAGTTAAGCAGTTAAAAGTGGAAAGAAAAAACAAAATCAACAATAAAAGAAACACTTTTTCAAGTTTCAAAAAGTAAAATACACAATTTTCGACAAAACATTTCCTTTTATAATTCCTTAACTAGTGCCCTGGACTGGTTAACATTTCGCAAGATTATTTTGTCTTTAAATGGTTGGATGATGAAATTGATCATGCGGATTAAATGGTCTTTAATCGGATATCAAATTATAATAAAAAGAAACATGTTTTTGTATTTAAACATGTTTTTGTCCTCAAACACTCTCGCATCAGTATTGTTAAATGAGTCTTGGTAATAAGTATTGTAAAGACATTGTTTAATAAATCCAGAAAGAGAAATTTTGTCTAATACAAGTTAAACATATGTTAAAGTCATAATTGTATAATTTTCAATGAAAATTTTTCAATACAATACCCTGAAAGTCCTTGTTAACAATTTCCTTATTAAATTAACTTTATCGTGCATCAAATATAAACCAACTCAAGTTAATTAATTTTGACATGAAACTTGTGAAAGTGATGCTCTCTATATTAGACTCAAATCCAAATGGCTACTACTAGTGCCAAAACCTGAATTATGATCTGGTTTCTCTGATGAGTGATGACGGAGGTAGTGAGGATATACTAGTTTCGATGGATAGGACAAGACGTTTGATTGAATGAATCCAACGGTGGAAAAGGTAGTATAGGGAATAGAAATGAAAGTGGATCAATAGAATATCAGTCTTCGTTGAAAAGGCACAAATTTCAAGGTAGTTGGGTACCTGACACGAAGGCAGTACCCACGGTGGCTATGATGCAGAGTCCAACAGTAAAACGTCTCGTCAACTGCCTAATTGTGAGTAATCAACTGTTTAATGTGGGCGCGCTGTTTTCAGTGCTAACGTTAATACTGTTCATGCACCAATAATTTCTCCTGTCACCGTCTTTTTACCACTCCAATAAACACAAATAAAGACATGAAATGCACCGTTCATATTTTTGTCTAAGTTACTGCATCTCTGTTTCATTCTAATAGTAGTTTTGGAGTTGTACGTGGTTTTTAAATAAATCATGGGTTAATTAAGTTTTTAGTTCCCATAAATATTTACAGTTTTGTTTTTTATTGTTACAAAATAAAATCACACTTTTTAGTCTCTGTGACATTATCCTTACATATTTTAAGGATCAAAACTGTTGATGGAAATTTTTGACATGGACTAAAAGTGCTGATGGAAAAATTTATAACGATTAAAAATGCTGATGAAAAATTTTATAGGGACTAAAAAGTGCGATTTTATTTTGTAGGAACTAAAAACACAGTGAATATTTATAAAGATTAAAAACTTAGTTAACCCATAAATCATTAATTGAGTTGATTTTAATAGTAAGATTGATCGAATTTATTAAAATATTTTTATTAATTGTAGTTAGTGGAGTAATTCAAAATAAGTGTTGTTTTAGCCAATTGCACACAGATTAAAGAATTGAATGAAATAATCATTAGACATAAAACATTTACTAAAATGTCCTTACTTTATAAGAAAAAACAAACTTAAAGTTGCATTGAAAATTGTGTAAGAGAAAAGCTATAGAGGGTAAAGTTGGACGAAAAATATCAAAGTTATTGGAAAAGCTATTGGAAATATAAAGTGACATTCATTTTGAAACAATTTTTTTTGGATATGACACTCATTTTGAAACAGATGGAGTATTATTTTTAAAAGAAAAGATGAAATTTTTAGATAATACAAATATGGATGAATTTGTGTAACTTAGTACTCCCCCTGTTTCACAATATTTGTCATTTTTTTAGAAAATTACACATACCAGGAAATCAATTTTTTTTATTAATTTTGATGTAATTCTTTGAGTATTTTATTAATTAATGAATAAAATTTAGTATGTATTAAATATTTATTTAAATATATCTTAATAACCACTTAGACTTTGGTTCATGAGTTTAAAGGAGGAGCATGAGAAATACACATGGGTGACCTTCAGTTTGGTGACATTACTGATTTTAATGTATTTTTTGTGAGAGAGAATGAGAAATACTACATGAGTAGATGATTGGTTAAAATAAATTTTTATTTTTGATTAAATTAAAATTAATTAATTTCTTGAAACAGAATGATTGATTATGAGAGATATAGAGACACAATCATCAATGTCAAAAAAATTCAGTGTCACCCAAGTGAAACCCGAGAAGAGGAGAGATTTTAAAAAAAAAAAAAAAAGGAAGAAACAAATGAAAGAAATATATGACTTTGGGAGAAGGGGGATTTGGGAATACGTTTATCTTTATAATACATTGTCCTCATATAGGGGAATTCAAAAGTTATATTGGGGGACGTTTTAGAGGGTTTTATCTTTTTTTTCTTCTTCAATTTTATTATATGTTGTTATAATATTTTTGAAATTAAACATATTAGTCATAAGCATTCATTTATAATTCTCTAAAAAACTACTCCTTCAAAAAATGTGAAAAAAATTAGTAAATAATTTCTTATATTTTTCACAACTCAAAGTTCTCCCCTCCCCTCGAAACTCTCCAACAAAACCTAATAATATTTTATTCACCAAAAAAAGTACAAGACATTAATAACATATTTAACATACTACCATTGATTCGGATTAACGGTCGTTTCCTTAACGAACCGAGTCACCTCGAGTCACAAGTGCACACAAAGATCATGATATGGATTAGCCCTAAAATACATGATCAGGTCCATGTCCATCACTTTATAGATACAATTTATTCCCAAGGAAAACCTACTCTAAATCGTTCATATCAGGTCCAAGGCTAACCTACTCCAATCTATTCCCAAGTGTCCTCCCGAGATAATTGTATAGATACGATTTTTAGGGGCCAAAACCCTAATTCACCACTATAAAGGCTAACTCTGATCTCCTTTAAGGTACACATATTTCCTACCCTAAAAACCTCACACATTCGTCATATTATTACTTGATTGTAAGATTGTTTGTAAGTACATCACGCCCTCTTTGGCTACCTCAAAGCTGCAACCATCACGAAAAGACCATATATCTCAAGTTCTGATTATTCATTTGATGACTTCACTAGATAATGAACCAAGAACACCACTTTCAATCGACGAGATACAGTGATCAAGACTTCATTCTCATCAGTAGCCACCACCATCATTGGCCACACCTATCCCTGCTAGGTGGATGGAATCACAACCTCGTCATCATATATGGATCAAAATTGAAATTTGTCATGCGAGATGACCATGTTGGTACCTCCTCCAACACATCTAGATCTAATTGTGGCAGACAATAACTATGTGGTCCAAGAAATTCGGCCATTCAAAGGAGGCCATAAGACTGACAATATCCTTTAGGATCTCCTCACATCATTTAAACATCAAACAGATATCATCGCAGTCTAAGACGATCTCTTGGCCCGTATGGAAAATGGGAAGATCCAAATCTCCCGTCTAAAATGGTAGTTATGACAGAGATAAGAACAACATATGACAAACTCTGCATCAATATGAATACACCCATCTCAATGCTCCTTGACAATGCATCTTACAAGAGTACGAAACGTAAAGTTCAAAGAAGAACACATTGAGTTCCCAAAGAAAGTTTGTGGCCATATCGGGGTACATATTTCACCATTGTCATAGCCACACAACTAAGTGATACATCAAGTTAAGGGACACTATTTAAGTTTTGATACCGAAGGGGAAGCTAATGAGATTTACGATCGACGATATATGCGGTTTTAGGGACATAAAGCCGCACCAAAACTCTTCTCATCTCAAAAAGAGCGTTGAGAACATAAATATCCCCAAGGAGTAAATTGATTCTGAGGATGAGCCCTTTAATTAGCTCTGGTGGCATAATCCATTTTTGAATGAACGTGAAATATGTGGGAGGACAAATTTTCGATAATGAGTCTTACTGAGAGTTTTATCTTTACATGGAATGCCCTTTGTCATATCTGCGATCTCCAACACGTCGAACCAAAAATACAAACAATTCCACCCATCAATGTCATCTCAAGAGGTTTCCCGAGGGTCGAGGGAAAATCATGTAATTTTGTCCCAAAAAAAAGTTACAGGACAATTTTGACAACATTCGAGGATCAGAGTCATCTAAACTCCATATAACTACCAAACCGAGAACATGCAAAAGAAAAATTAGAAGGATAATTATGCTTGCGACGACATTAAATTCTAGATTTAATAAACTAGAAGAAATTTACCAAAGAAGTTTTTTAAGTTAGTCAGACTATCCACAACAGAGCACCCTAAATTGGGTGCTTAAATTGAATTCATATGTCCACATCACTCATTTTACCGTAATACTTAATAAGCACCAATTTTCTCCAACCCAACATCTTAAAAGAAATTATTAAATAGGTCCCACAAATAATTTTATATCATTACATTTCAACAAAATTTATTTATTTTATTAAGATTTATTAAATGAGACCAATGAAAAATGAAGAGAGAGAAGGTGCTTCCATAGCCACATTCCTGCATAGCTACCCATGTATTATACTCCACAATGAGGGTGCCTATTTAATATGGTACTAAATAGGTGAAGCATCCACGATTGTGAATGGTCTTAGGAGACACATGCCATTCATAATGATAGGAGTTACTTTCTTTTCTCTATAAATATTAGAATTATTATTCTTCATACAAATGAGTCCATTTCCATTTTGTAAAACTTGCTTACACATCCATTCACATTTGATAAAATATCTTACTGACTGTTTTATTCAAACAATGAATATAACTCAATCATGTTTTTAACAATACAATTTCGTTTAAATCTTATCTTTGTTTTTCCTCTCTTTTATGATTATAGGTTCACTTATTCTTTCCATTTTTATAGCAGTTTTTTATTAAATTTTCTCATTAAAGACTTGAGACATTAAACCAATATACTAAGAACCCTTAAGGGTCTTACTTGAATCATATATGGATCATCTTCAAAGATTTTTTTTTGAGTAAATAGGTAATTATTCTCGAAATTGTAAGTTTCGTCAATTGTCTCCCTGACATTAACAAAACTTCAATTACCTCTCCGAAATTGCATAACGTTAGTCAATTTCCCTAGTTAGTCAACATAACGTGACATTTGGCTATCTAAGTGGCACTACCATGTGTCTGACATGTCATGCCACGTCACAAGGGGTAGCAAAATTTACCCAATTTTGTTTCAAAAAAAAAATCTGGATTTTTTTTTTACGGCTATGTGCAAATACCCCCTTAAAATTTTACAATTATGTGCAAAATGTCCCCTAAAATTTATAATAATCAAGCAAATTGGTCCCCGTAACAAAAAATATTTTTTTGCTCCCAATTTTTTTATCTTTATTATTATCATCATCACCGTCAAAGACCCTTGTTTTGAACCATGTTGCAAGAATCAAGCAAGCAATTTGAGGCAAAAATCTTCATTACATGGGTTGTAAAGTTTCACGGTTGTCCTATATTGATTGTTTAAGAGAGGGATAAAATCTTCATGAGCCACTTTTGGACAGAGCAATTCAATCAAACCGACAAGTTAAAATACATATCTACATTTCATCCATAAATTGAAGGTTAGAGGTAGCAAATAGATGTCTTGAAGCATACTGCGCTATTTTGTGTTTCAATACCAATTTTAATGTGATGTTAAAAAAAATATACCAATTTTAATATGTACATTGAACCACTATATGCAAGAGACCCTCCTCCAATCATAAGTGGTGGTACATTTCCTTCATATGTAGAAGCAGTAAAGAATATGTTGGAAGACATGGATAATGTCTTAGATCAGTTACAAAAGAATTTGGTAATAGGAGAGTAAAAGTCTCTCAAATACCTCATTGTATACTTGGTTAATTGTAACCAAACTCTCACTCGATTAAACAGTGGCCACAATCCAGAGTTCATTCACAGTTCAATACTTCAGGCTATCATCAAATTAATATGCATCATTGTATAAAGAACTAAGCCAATCATTAGAAAATGTACAAGGAAAATAAAGGAGAGAAAATCTTGAAATCAAAACGATAAAACCAGGTTCAACTTGTTTGTTTGATTCTTGCAAAATGGTTCAAAACAAGGGTCTTTGATGATGATGATGATAAAGATAAAAAAAATTGGGAGCAAAAGAATATTTTTTTTCACAAGGATCAATTTGCTTGATTATTATAAATTTCAAGGGGTATTTGCTTATAACTGGAAAAAAAAAGTATAGATTTTTTTTTTGATTTTTTTAGAACCTATGACGTGGCATGACACATCAGACATGTGACAGGGCATGTAAACAGTCAAATGCCACGTCATGTTGATTACCAGAGGAAATTGACAGAAGGAACAAATTGACTAACCTTATGCAATTTTGGAGGGTAATTGAAGTTTTGTTAATGTTATAAAGGGTAATTGACGAAACTTACAATTTCAGTTAATTGCTTATTTAATTATTTTTTTTCCATCAACACATGTAATGAATGTAAAAACTACCCCTATTTTTTTAGTCAATATCCGTTACATCCATAAAGTGTTGCTATCTTACTCGGATACACGAGTGATTTTTGCTTTTATATATATGTGCTTGGAACAAGGCCTTATTGGTTGGAAGGATGAATGCAAGAGAGATCATTCTCAGAAAGAAAGAGCCATTCAAAAAAAAAAAAATCTCCAAAAGGAAAGAGATTTATTGTAATAATAAAATCGAACGAGAGGTATATATGATAAAGAAATGATATTTGTACAACCATTTTGTGACAACTCTTTCTTTCATACTCACGTGATGTTTTTATCCTCTCTATTTTTTTTTCTCTCTCCATTGTTTTTGACCGAAAAAGCAAAAAAAGAAATTGTGATGATAGTTGTCAAAAATGGTTGTTGAAATATAAATACTCATATAATATCCCAATTTTACGATGAAACGAATTCATTGCATTTAAAACAATCCTAATTTTCAGTTATTGAGCTCACATAACATGGCTGAAAAAGTTATGGTGCCTGTATGGCATAATTTTCTAGAGGCATTATTGAGTTTAATTAGCATTAATTGTCAAACCGAAATGCCAAGTGAGACACACGAAATTGAGAAAAGTACGTTGTTTTATTAGTAATTTTTGTATTCTTTTATGCTTGCCATTTAAAAAAAAAAAAACTAATTCTACCCTTATAAATTATAATTTGACTTTAGTTTTAAAAATGGTGATTGGGTACATGAAGCGGACTAACTGATGAAGGACTAGTCTCGTAATTTGACAATTAATTTATGAGGAAAGTGAAGGGCAAAAATATCCCGAGACACTAGTCTTTGAACAGTTGAATTGCGCCCACCCCGTTTTAAAGACCCGAAAAGCGGGAGTGTCTGTAAGGATAAAGGTAACCCCATACACGATACATCCCATGTCATTCATTCATGAGACTCTTTCTTATAGACTGAGTGTGTTCTAGGAATAGTAGTTGGTAATGGAGGAGGTTTCACCATCAACACAACAACACAAAAGCAAATAAAAGAAGAGAGTGACACAACACAACACAACTCAAAATCAAAACTACCATGACCACTAAAGTAGTAAAATTAAACAACAAAGAAGAAATGATTGACATTGATCACAACTTAGAAAAACATATTCACAAACAGATGGGATGCATGGCTGGTTTGTTTCAAATCTTCGACCGTAACCATTTTCTTTCTGGCAAACGCATCTACAACAACACTAAAAGATTACCTCCGGTAATTCATTCTTCACTTTCTCTCTTGTCTTTTTTTTTTTTTTTTTACCTGGTATCCGCCGATTAATCTTATTGTTTGTTTTGTTTTTACAGCCGTCACCGGAGAAATCAGAGAAAGATGATGGCAAACCAGCAGTTTTCACATCACCGTCACCGGTTAAAGAGATCAAAAGTGAAACAAAACAAGTCCTTCCTGTTCTGGAACTTAAGGAAGGTACAAGGTCATCATGGAAATTCTCAAGAGAGGCTCCTAGGCTTTCTTTAGATAGCAGAGCAGTTGTTGATGCCAAAGGAGGGCTTCACCCCAGAGAGATCCGAACAAATTCAACTGCTAATCTTGAGAACGACGGTGATAAACAGCGTCGTTCTACTAGCAGTGTTATTGTTAGATTAATGGGTCTTGACTCGTTACCATCAGATTCCGGCGCAAAGCTTCAAAGATCTGCGTCGGAGTCCAGAGTCTCCAGAGATCGGTTTTCAGAGCCAAAATTGAAGTCCAACGGTTACACTCAACGGAGCAATGTCGGCTTGGGCCAGATGAATAATCATAATCATAATCATCATCGTTCTAATACTAATTCTAATGCTGTTAATGTTAATAATAATGTTAATGTTGTTAATTCTTATGGTAACATTGATAATGGATTATGGAATGGTAGAGGTATGGAAGGAGGAAGAGGGAAGCAGAATAAGGGAACAATGATGGTGCAAAAGAAGAGTTTCTATGATTCTGCCGATTTCTTTCCTGAACCAAAGCACAATGATTCGATCTATGGAGAGATTGAGAAAAGGTTGAAGATGCGTGGGATTAACCAACCTTCTCAAGATCTCGACACACTCAAGCATATCTTAGAGGCTCTTCAGCTTAAAGGTCTGCTTCATTCACAAAAACATCACCAATCTCCCATTGTCCTAATGAAACCACTGAGATCTTCTTCTCCTTCTCGGTTCGAGCGGTTTAATAGAACCGGTTATGATTCTCCTCCTCCGCATTCTTCTGTTCGGTCCAGTCCTCGTGCTCGTCGGAACTTGAGCCCAAGATTTGATGACCGGGCTCAAGTTAATTCGAAAAACTCGAGTCCAACCCGGAGGAGTGTACCGAACATGGAGACACGGAGGAGGCTTAGTAATGAGGGTGTTGATTCTAGAAGAGTGTCTCCGGTTAATTCGCCAAAGATAAGTTCAAGAAGAAATGCAACTGCTCAGACAGCGACAGGAGGATCTCCCAGGATGAGAAAAGTGATTGATCCTAAGGTGAAAATGTTGGGTGTAGCAGAGGATGGGTGGTCCACAGTTTCAGAGAATAGCTTCACCACCTCCAATTCACTTACCGACACAGAGGTAGATACAATAGTAGTTACTGTTTTTGTCTAAGTAGTCATAGTTCACAATGAGTTTGTCAGAATCACAACGAGTCATCGTGGTTTTGCAAAACTAATTAGTATAGCTTTTGCAAAACATGTCTACTCAAAATTTGCACATAATTTATTTTCTTAATTAATTTCCTAATAATTTTTTTACTGAATTTGTATTATTTTTTGTGATGTAGAAGTATAAATTGGAGGAGTACAAAGAAGGGAGGAATCTGCTTGATAGATGTGATAAGTTATTGAACAGCATTGCGGAGATAACAGCGGCGAACGAGTTACAACCTAGTCCGGTATCGGTTCTTGACTCGTCTTTTTACAAGGACGAGTGGTGCTCACCTTCACCAATTACCAAACGTTGCATTGATTACAATTTCAAAGGTGAGACTCGATGAGTCAATTTTCTATTGCAAAATGTGTAGCCTCTTTTTTTCTTGTCCTATTTCTCTTGGAAAATCCAAAACCTATGTGGACCAATCATTTTGATATCAGGGTTAATGACTTGGCATGACTTGTTTGGTGTTACACTGTTTCCTCAAAACAGCAGAGTCTGCTTCTTTAGTTGTACAATCACGTGGGGCTGAATTCCCAACGAATCTGTCACATTTTAATTTAATTTATGTTTATACACCTTAATATCAAACATGCACCTAGTTGAGTCCATTGTGTAGTAGTGTACTTTTTATAAATAAATTAATATATGTGTTTTAGTTGCTGATTATGGTTGAAATTGTGATATTACAGATCAATCTACGGAATCAGAAGATGATATGTGGAGTGCAGGAGAAGGAAAATCCGAGGAGGAGGCAAAATCGGAGGATTGTGATTTTGTTTATGTGTCGGAGATTCTGCGAGTTTCTAGTTACTTGCCTGAAGATTGTGACATTTTCCTTCTACTTGAGAAGCAACAATTTCGTAAGGGGAAGGATGCTTCAAAAGCTTCGACGCTGCAGAGGCGGTTAATTTTCGACACACTGCAGGAAATTCTTAACCGGAATCAAAGGTTACCACCGTGGAAGGCGGTGTCTAAGGGAGGGGAAACGCATCAGATTTGGTCAGAGTTTCGGAGGATACGAGAGAGGGAGGAATCTGAATCAGAGGATTTGTTTGGAGTGATATGTGGTGTGTTGAAGAAGGATATGGCAGAGGAGATAAGTGGTTGGGGCGAATGGACGGTGGAGATGGGAGATGTTGTTTTGGACATCGAACGACTCGTATTCAAGGATTTAATTGGCGAAACTATACAAGATCTTGCTTCATTTGCACCTCAATCTAACAAACTAGAGGCGCTTCGAAGAAAGCTTGTGTTTTGAATTGAATTTCAATAACAACATCAAAGAAAAAGAGGGAGAGAAGTAAAGTAGAAATAGTTGCATGCTTTGTTCAAATTTTAGCGCGCTTGATTGCATCATTTTTCTTTTTTTGATTGCTTTGTAGTGATTTTGCTTTTACTTTTGTTAATGACCATGACAATATTAGGAATTTAAAATCTGACCATAACTTAAAAGGAAGTGTTGGATGATCATTGTTAAATGTGGTGGTTAGGACTTAGAATGCAAATGTTGAAATGCAATGCGTAATATGAGGATGTCAATTATAATAAACCTTGTTAATTAATCATTTTTGTTACCAACTAATTGGCTAATCATCAAACTACCATGAACAACAAGAAACATAAAAGCTTAAGCAATACACTAATAATTAAAGGTTTTTTTACCCCTTTAATTTTGGCAAGCATGAGGTCCTACAGTGTTACAATAGTGCAATGCAGCATTGTATCTGACTCAGTAGCGTGCAGCACTTTTGGACTGTGAGGTGCCCACTATGAACATAGTAGTATCAGTATAGTTCAGTACATCCTTTGTTATCTTTTTCTGACAAACGATAACGATAATTGAAATTTTTTTGTTGCCTACACTTCATGGATATCAAACTTTGTTACCTATAGACCACACCTAATAAGTTGGTCTTGTCCAGTTTAAGGACTGCCATGAAAATGGTTGAGTGTATAATTTTTGATTTTTGAATGGAAAATATATGCAATGAAATGAACAAACTTAGATAAGGAAGTATCAACGTTTTGGGTCCTCATGTCTCAACTATCAATAGTACCTACTCTTCATGTCTTTCTTTATACTATTCCTTACCTTATCAGTCTGCCACATATTCAAATACCCTTGTGCTTTCAATAAATGTCATGTCACTAACAGCCTTTGGATTATCATGAATGCAATTGCACATGGTTAGATAGAGATATTCATATAATCATATAAGTGTCATCATGATTGAAAATGTAACATCCAAAATTAATTAGTATATTGCTTTTGGGTGATGTAGTATTACTACTTTTGTTATGCTTACGATAAACAAATTTTCATTCCATTCCCACACTTAAGACATGATTAATAATTGTGCGGTCATTTAAGAGAATATGACGAAAAATACAGTTGAATGGAGGGACTAGGAAGTGTACTATTACTGGGCCATTGTAGCTTAATTGGTTACTTAATTAGTTATACATGATAATTACATTAACAACTTGATTGCAACATTTTATCCAATCCCATTTGTTGGTTCTCAAAAGTAGTATATGATCAGAACAATTAAGGACGTGATGCATTGCAGAATAAATAATCCACAGTTTCTTAATTTTTTTTATCTCCTCAATTATAGGATGATAGGTATGGTACAATTCTGAATGCATACGTTTCTGAAATCTATCATGTGCAATATTACAAGTCCTTAGACCATGAAATGTCTAAAGTATTATACGATGCAGCAAAGTTTCAGTCATGGTGGGGCTGTGATAAATTTGGGAGCTACCTAAGCAGCAGCCAGTACTGGAGTACCGGATTCTAGAGCCCTTTACTCTATATGTGGGCCTAGCTGGACTATGCCCTTTTTTGCTGGAACTTTATATTTGAGAATTTCTCTTGGCTCCTTATTTTAGTGCGCCTACTAAAAATCTTATTTTCCCTTCTTTAGATTCTATAATTCGAAACATGTATTTTTTTTTAGGAAGAAACATGTATTTGTTGTTTTCTTTTATAGAATCGCAAAGCCATCAGGGAAAAAAAAAAAATTGTAATTAAATCACATTTTACCTCAACAACAACAACATCATTAACAACTTGATACAACAATGTAATATAACAACAATAATAATTGCAACAACATAATTAAACACAAACATGATCGTGGATCAACCAAATAAACTTCCTTAACAGCACGCCTCAATTTCTTCATATGTCATGGGACGAGTCAAACTTGTCAGAATAGAATGAACAAATATTACCTAGGTAATGTCTAACTTGATAAGTCCCTTCAAAATATATTAACCAAATACAAGGTACATAGTTCTCACATTGTTTTTGATCTAGACTTTCATCTGGGTGATCTGAACACGTCAATCTGAATTGCTCTTCGAACGACGATGCTTAACAAATGACCATCCTTCTTCTGTTTCTGTGGTTGCAACAAAACCACTAATTTGGTCAAGTGGATTTTCTAAGCCAAATAGTGTAACGTTAACACTGGCCCTAGACAAATAGGGTTTCCCTGTGTTGTAGTAAATTGCAACTTGGTTAATGTTCATTTCTATTTGATAAGTGTTCATTATTTTGTGGTGTGAAATGAAAAAAAAAATACAATTCACCAATTTATAGAAGTTTCTATGAGTTGTGGAACGTAGAAAAACTTGTGCTCGAGTGGTTCGAATTTCATAATCCGAATTGTATTAAACCCCCACTCCACAAGTTTTTACTCGGTCTGACAAGTTTCCGATTCTATAATCCCAATAGGTAAACTATTTTCAATTTATAGAATCCAAAGTATGGATGCACTGGGTTTTGCAACATATACACTTTCTTAACATAATATATAACAAAATAGAACACAATATGATAAAATAGAACAAAATAGAACACCATACGACACATAATATTATCCAAATTTAATACGCAGTGGTTATCATATAAAATTCAAACAAGTTAAGATTAAACAAACGAGAGCCACATTATCATATAACTTGAAGGCATACATATTTAAAAATAGACAAATATTAACATCTCTTAACTCATTTCGAATTGTAGAAGCAGAAATCACGATGAATCTATTTTGAATTTTATATGCTAACGGGCATCAGAAAAAATTCAATCAAACCACAAATATTTGAGAAAATGAGTGCTCATCTCTTATAGTAGTTCAAAACATCTCTATAAATTAATAATTTATTTTTAAGTGAAAGTGGCTTAGCACCACATACCCACCCACCCCCCCGCGTCACGCATCATATTTACTTGCAGAAGAAATAAATATTGTTATTCACTTTTAGTTTTACTTGAACAATTTTATTCACATCGCTAAATGGATGGAAATCTTTTCTATGTGGTGATTGTTGTCATCATGGAACACAAATACACGAACACATTGTGCAGGTGAAAATTTCTCATACATGTCCAACCATAAAATATGTTGACTGTGGTCCGGCAGAGTGGTTTAAATCTTTTTTGCCCATTAATCAAAATTTGGCTTTTGTCCATTGATTCTATGTACATATTTAGAGAGCATGTATGAAGCCTAAATGGAACAAACTCGCAGCAAGTTTGGATATTGCATTGAAAAAGAATTCTGAAAATCTATGTACCAAAGAAGTATGTAAATCATACAAAAGTTAATGAGCACTGTCTCATTGATCATGTATATGTGTATATATATATATATATATATAAACACAACTATACCATTAATGATTTTTGGTTTCGATATTATTTTCATATTGATTACTCAAGCAAGTAAGAACAAGAAAAAATATATATAAATTTTCGTTTGGGGGGCATTTTGCACATAAATGCAAAACTTCAGGGGGTATTTGCAAAACGTCATGTTGACTAACAGAAGAATTTGACGGAGTGGGTAAATTGATTAACGTTGTGCAATTTCAGGGGGATAATTGAAGTTTTGTTAATGTCAGGGGAGTAATTGACAAAACTTATAATTTCGGGAGGGTAATTGCCTATTTACGTTCACATATATGAGAGAAGTTTTTGAGTGTATGGTGAGTTTTTGAGTGTATGGTGAGTTTTGTTCTTTGAATTAATAGAAAAATGAGTTGCTTTTTTTGTTTAAAGGAAAAAATTTATTTTCTATCATTTAAAGTTATAAGAATTAAATTTTTTTTTTAAGGAAGAATTAAATCTTATTTAACAAGTGTTGGGAAAAAGTTTAAATCTTTTGAATTTTAATATCTTTTTTGTGGTGGACGGGGTTCGAACTTTGAACATTGCATGTATTTATTATGCATTGTCTTTACCAACTGAGTTAAGTTCACGAAGACTTTGAATTTTAGTATCTCATACTAGTGAATGTTGATTATTTTAATCATAAAATGTAAAAGAAATTAAAAAAAAAATGATTTTTTTTTTGTATGAAATGGTATTTTTTTTTCTGTCAAAGGGGTATGTCAATTGCTTACTCAAGATGGGTTGCAGCCTTGCAGGAGCCATTGGTTCTTAAATGTAATTTGGAATGAAGCTGCTACATTGAAGGTGTCCTTATTTTCTTAAGAGATTTTTAAACAACGTTCCATTTTAGTCTGTAACTTAATCATCATGTAAAGCCTCAACTTTTATGGTGATGTGTAACATTCTAATTCATTATGTCGGTCTACCATATCTTTGTCTTAGTTACTTGTCATGTCACCAAATTAAGAGATAATGCAGTACTAGATAATTGTAAATAAATTGCTCAGTTCAGATATTTTAGTTCTCTATCTTTGTTACTTGTCATGTCACCAAATTAACACAATTTTTTTCTTTCTTTTAAACCTCCTTCGCAAACCCAGCAAGGAATCAAAGTACTAAAAATTGATTCAAATCCGAAGAATGAGAAACTTAGAAAGTAGAAATTGTATGACTAGTGTGACACCAAAAAAATATGTCAAAGAAGAAACATTTCTTTTAAGTTACATTGTTGGACACCTACGTAGAGAGCAATGGCTTGAATGCAGGGATTCCAACTCAATATAAATGAATTTGAAGTTGATGTGAGGAATAAAAACACAATGAATAAGAGTTAGGGTTAAGAAATATAAATGATAATGGTGACGGTTTTGGCTCATACAAGGACTAATTTGACTTTTTAGCAAAAGATTAATTTTTTACATTTATGTTCTCTTGTCACTGGATGAATTAACAACATATGTGCAAACTTATGCAAAATTGGACACAAATGCGAGTACAAAAAAAAACACATTCATGTAGATACATGGATTTAAGTCTGGAATTTTTTGGGATGAGATTTTTATGAAAAAGAAGGTAAATTAGTCAACTCAAATTGATACAGAGATAATGAATCTGAGACCTTGAGGAGAAGCAGATTTTCCAGGTCTCAAGTCAACACCACCAGACCAACCCAAATGGTTTTTTTTCTTTTTTTAGAAGGAGATTGAGTGTTCATTGTTTTTTTCCATTCTCATTTAAAAACTTATTTTGCATCTCTCCTTACCAAGTTACCAATCTCTATCTTCCACTACTTTTTGGTCTTAGTTTGCCATCTCTATCACAATCCAAAAGGATTAAGGTTCTTTGTCCATTGTATGGACAATCATTTCTCAACAATCAATTCATGATATCTGTCTTTAGGCACCGAAAGAAACTAAACATTCAAAAAGAAGGAAGATGGTTCGTTTTTTTTAATCACAAAAAAAAAGGTCACATATATAGACTTAACCATGCATGTGTCATCTGTGAAAGATAAGTGGGTGAGTAAACTGGGCAGTGGCAGTCCAATGGCACATGCATGTCTCTGCCTTAAGAATTCAATAAATTTGTCCATTGGTATGGGTATTGGTTACTGTTGCTTCTTCACGCCTTGTCTCCTTCTTTGGGGTCCTTTGCTGTATGATAAATGAACTAATTGCCAATGCGAACTACTTATTTGGCATCATTTGCGGACCATGCTTTATTGTTTTTAGAATGTACATAATTAAGATTTATTTTTTTGAAAGAACATAATAAAGATTTATGTAAACTTTAGATACTCTAAATTTGGATACCATGGGTACCACATAGTAAAACTCATTTAAAATTTTATTTTATTTTTAAGGAGAATGTTAATTAGTTCTCTTAGGGCATTGCTTAAAGTGTTAAAATTAGTAAGTTTGAATCAAAAAGTTGTGTGATTATTGCTAAGACAAAAGTGAAAACTTATATTTTCAAGACAAAATTTCTATTATTGGATTCCTTAACCAATGCCCTTAGGGCACTGATTAGCAAAACCCTATTTTTAAATATGTCATATTGTTGAGAATAATAAACTAAGTTACGATGAGAGAGAGTGAGAGAGTTCTAGAAAGAGAAAGTAAGGGTGGGAATGGGACATCTAGGGTCACAAATGAGAGAGGTTGCCCGGTCAAAGCCAAACGGCGTGGTTACTTCAACCATCTCGACCAATCCACTAAGTCGTTTTTCTTCACAAATCTTCTAGAGGGTTTCAAGGTTTCAGCACTGTGGATAGTCTTCCTTAGCTTTAGCAAAGTTAGGGAAGTGTATGTGCCTTTGAAATCCGATCGTTCGGGTAGGAGGTTTGGGTTCGTGAAGTTCCAAGAAGTCTCTGATGTGGAGGAGTTGGAGTGGAGGTTGGGGGAGGTCTGGCTAGGAGACACTCGTTTGAAGGTTAACATAGCAAAATTTGGGAGGGAGGATAGGCTTACTGATGAGGTTCTGGCGAGGAAGGAGGTGATCGGTGGAAGTGCGGGGGTGGTGACGAAGGATCCCTCTTTCACGCAGGTGGTGCAGCAGGGTCTGAACGGCGGAGTAGCGTCAGTGGTTTTGCGCAGGGTGGTGGTTCTACCTTCTGAGGAAAGGTTGAAAGAGCTTGAATGTTGTTTTGTGGCAGTCTTAGCGTTCCAAAGAGAAGCCAAACAAGTTCACAATAGCTTGGTGTTAGGAGGTATGAAACATATTGGTGTGTCTTCAATGGGAGCTAACATGGTTCTTTTGAAAGCTGCTGAGCCAAAGTGTATTGAGCAAGTTGAACGTAGACATGACTCGTGGTGGAGAGGTTTGTTTTCGTCGGTAAAACGATGGTCCCCAAACTTGATGGCGCAACAAAGGAGGGTGTGGCTTAGATTTTTCGGCTTGCCCTTGCATGTGTGGGAAGAAAAATGTTTCAAACAATCGAGGGCTCTCTTTGGTGATTTTGTGGATTTTGATGAGGATACAATCAATCTCAACAGATTGGATTTGGCTAGGATTTGTGTCAATACTTCCAACATGGCCTTCATTAATGAAAAACTCAGACTTGAGATTATGGGAGCTATTTTTGATGTTTGGGTGGTGGAACAGGTGGAGTCGGCGGTGGTGTCGAGGAGGCTTGAGGATTCCGGTTGGGATGAGGGGTCATCAGCGTCTTCCAATTGTGGTAGAGGTGGTGGTGTCTTGCATGAGTTCTTGGATGATGGAGATGAGGTCAGCCCTAGGGCTTTGGTATCCGTACGTCTAATGTTGAGGAGATGAGGTCAGCCCTAGGGCTTTGGTATCCGTACGGCTTTGTAAGTACCAGACCCCAATTGTCAACAATTAATGTTGAGGAGACAATTGGGGAGTTCAGAGAGGATTTTTGCAGTGGGCCCCCACATTGATGAGCAATTGGAGAAACAATTTTCAAATGGACCTATGTTGGCAGAACACGTGGAGGGAGTGGTGGGATTTTCTTCCTTCTGAAGGTAATAGTGGAGGTATTCTCTCTATTTGGAGTAACACAATTAATATTAAAAATTCAATTTTTGTTAGAGAAGGTTATGTAGGGGTGTGTTTAGATTGGGGGGTGTTGAAGCATAGATGTTATATTGTCAATGTATATTCTAAGTGTGATTTAGCGGCCAAAAGGAGGTTATAGGATAGGCTTGTTGAGTTGAGAAGGTCGATGGAAGATGGAGCTTGGTGTATTTTAGAGGACTTTAATACGGTGTGTAGAAGTGGTGAACGGAGAGGTGTGCATGATGAGGTTAAATCTAGTCAACGGGACAAGATTATTCTCTTTAACACCTTGCGAGAAGTAGAATTGGAAGATTTGAACTTGTTGGGAAGGTGTTTTACATGGTACCATCCTAATGGGAGAGCAATGAGTCGTATTGATAGGGTCCTCATTTCCGAAGAGTGAGCGAATTTGTGGGGGGATTCTTCCCTATGGGTGCTTCCAAGAGATGTCTCTGATCATTGTCCGTTAATTCTCAAGGAAGCCGTTTGGGATTGGGGTCCAAGACCTTTCCGCTTTAATAATTATTGGTTGGAGAATAGTGATTTCAAAAGGGTGGTGGAGGAGGCATGGGGTGGTTCACAATTACAAGGATGAATGAGTTTTGTTTTGAAAGAAAAACTCAAACGCTTGAAATTCTCTATTAAGGAATGGCATCACGGTATTTATGGTGATATGGAGGCTAAGAAAAGTAAGGCGGTGGATGATATTTTAGAGTTGGATGTTAGAGGGGAGGATATGGGGTTGAGTGATGAAGAGGTTGATTTGAGAAAAACTTTGTTTTGAGAATTATGGATATTATTAAAAGCTAAGGATTTATCCTTGGCTCAAAGAGCAAGACCTAAATGGCTTAAAGAGGGGGACACTAATTCCAAGTACTTCCATAAGTGTTTTAATTTGAGGGTGCGTAGGAATTCCATTAAGGCTTTAAGGGTGGGAGAGGAGTGGGTGCAATCTTCGTTGGAGGTTAGAAGAGTGGTGGTGGAGTACTTTGCTAATTAAGTAGTTGCGCCTTCATGGGAGCACCCGGAACTAGATGGGGTGCCTTTTGAGAGGATGTGTGAGGCGGATAATGTGGGGTTGGTGGCTCCTTTAACTCTTGAGGAAATTGAAGGGGTGGTGAGGGATAGTGATGGAGATAAAAGTCCGGGGTTGGAAGGCTTTAATTTTGATTTTGTAAAAAAGTTTTGGTATTTATTAAAAGGGGACGTGAGAATTATGTTTGACCAATTTCATGGAAATGAAGTAATTCCTAAGGCGATGTTGGCTTATTTTGTGACTGTGATTCCAAAAATCAATTCTCCTTTGGAGGTAAAAGATTTTAGGCCTATTTCCCTCTTAGGGTGTCTATACAAGCTCTTGGCAAAGGTCTTGGCTAGGCGTTTGGAAAAGGTTATGATTCCGATTACATCTTAAAATCAATCGGCTTTTCTTAAAGGAAGGAACTTGGTAGATGGGGGTGGTGGTTATTAATGAGATTGTGGACTTTGCGAGGAAATTCAAGGAGTGTTTGATCCTAAAATTTGATTTTGAAAAAGCTTACGACTAGGTGGATTGGGTTTTTTTTGGTGTATATGATGAAGAGAGTGGGGTTGTGTCAAAAATGGATAGCTTGTATTAAGGCTTGTGTGTGTGGAGGAAGTATGTCGATTCTAGTTAATGGAAGTCCAACGGAAGAAATCAATATTCAAAGAGGTCTTAAACAAGGTGCTCCTTTAGCGCCTTTCCTTTTTCTTTTGGTGGCGGAAGGCTTTAGTGGGTTAATGACGAATGTCGTTCGATTAAATTTGTTCCAAGGGTTCAAGTTGAAAGAGGAAGGCAAAGAGTACTCACATCTTCAATATGTCGACGATACTATTTGTATGGGGAAAGCAACAGTGGGAAATCTTTGGACTCTAAAGGTCGTGCTAAGAGGGTTTGAAATGGCTTCCGGGTTGAAGGTAAACTTTTACAAAAGTTGCTTAATGGGTATTAATTTGGATGCGAATTTTATGGAGATGGCATGCAATTTTTTGAATTGTAGTCAAGGAAGCTTTCCGTTTCGTTATTTGGGTTTGTCGGTTGGAGGAAATTCGGGTAGAGTGTCAACTTGGGACCCCCTTTTGGAGCATCTAGCTAAGAAGTTGAATTCTTGGGGAAATAAGTATATAAGTCTTCGTGGGAGAGTTGTTCTTCTTAATTCCATTTTGAATGCTACTCCAATTTTTTATCTTTCATTCTTTAAAATGCCGATTAAAGTGTGGAAGAAAATAGTTCAAATACAAAGAGAATTTCTTTAGGGTGGTGTGAAGGGTTGTAGGAAGATCAATTGGGTGAAGTGGAGTGTGGTTTGCCAACTAAAGGAAAATGGAGGCCTTGGGGTGAAGGATGTGCACTTAATGAACTTGAGCTTGTTAGCTAAATGGCGGTGGAGGTTGTTGTATGGGGAGGATAATCTTTGGAAGGAGGAGCTAGGGGAAAGGTATGGGAGGAGGGTGTGCGCTAAGTTGGAGGGTGGGGAAGAGATGTGTCCGAATAATGCTTCTAAGTGGTGGAAGGATTTGGTGAACTTAGATAAGAAGGGGGAGGGAGAATGGTTTAATGAAGAGATAGAAAGGCGAGTGGGGGATGGGGCTAGTACTCCTTTTTGGACGGTGGCGTGGAGAGGGGAGGTTCCTTTTAAGGATAAATACAATAGACTTTTTTCTATCTTTATTCAACAAGAGGCTATGGTGGATGATATGTGGGAGGAGAATGATGAGGGAGGGAGGTGGGCTTTTAGGTGGAGACGACGTTTGTTTGTGTGGGAAGAAAATATTTTTACTAATTTGTTGGGTGCTTTGGAAGGTTTTGTGAGGTCCAATGAGGAGGATAAGTGGAGGTGGAACTTGGGGGAGGAGGAAGTCTTTACGGTGAAGTCTTTGTATGGGAAGTTGGAAGAGGGAGGGAGGGTTGAAGGTTCTATTCTGGAGGGAGAGAAGCTTGTGTTTAGGAATATTTGGAAGACCGGAGCCCCCTCTAAGGTTATCACATTTGTTTGGAAGACTCTTTTAGACCGAATTCCATCTAGAGTGAATTTGGAGATTCGTCGTTGTTTGCCTCCGAATATTGGCCACAATTGTGTGTGGTGTGGGTTGGTGCTCGAATGCACATCGCATATTTTCCTCCATTGTGCCATGGCTATGAATATTTGGCGAAAGCTAATGGATTGGCTAGACTTGTATTTTCTAATGCCGCCAAATTTGTTTATTCATTGGGAGTGTTGGAGTGGAAGACCTATGCATAAGAAAATTAGGAAGGGTTTGATGATGATTTGGCAAGCGGCAATTTGGGTCATTTGGAGAGTTAGGAATAATTGTATTTTCAATACGGTTGTGAAACAGTTGGATGAGTTGGAGGATGAGATTAAAGTGTTGTCTTGGAGGTGGTTGTTAGGGAGGTTTAAGGTTCCGGCTGGCTTGTTTTACGAGTGGGAATGGAGCCCCGTGATTGTTTGATGCGTTAACTGTTACGTGGTTGCTGTCAGCAGGTTTTTGTGATGCGGTTTTTGGTGGCCTGGGCTGTTTTATGCTTTTGTTCGGTTGCTGTCATCACTGCTTGTTTTCAAACATTCTATTGGGTTGGAGGGGTTCGAGCAGTCTGTGTGTTGTTGTTGGCGCTGCGACAGTTTGATTTTTTAGCCTGCTATTTTTATGCGCATTTGTGCTTTTGGTTGTGCGCGAGTTCCGGTAATGAGGCAGGGGTATTCTTGTGTTGTGGGATCCGGGTTGTGGTATTTGTCTTACCATGTTGTATATGTCGGCCTCATTATTTTGTCTCGATTTTGGTTTCCTTTGTTGTTGTTTCCTTGTGCTCTTCCCGCAAGTTGTTGGTGCTTCTTTCACCCTCTCATCGATGAATAAAATTTGCCGATTCAAAAAAAAATGTCATATCGTTGAATAACTCAATGATTGGTATATTCTCTTAATAAAATTTCATAGATACTCCGTCCAAGATTTATCCATGTGAACTTCGTTCTAATGATGGTCGTATCGAAAGAAAACACTTGGATATGGAAGAATAATTTTAATTTTGATACTTTTTACTTTGTCATGGAAACATAACCATACACGTGACTTTTAAGATAGAATGTAATTAAAATCAAATATTTTTAATCATCTGGTGATTATAATTAAATGACAATGTAATCAAATATTTACATTGACCATTTTTTTATCTGAATAATGAATCCTTTATGAAACTTACGGATACATAAACGAACCAAAGATGTAGATGTAATAAGTGTCAAATTAGTATTAATTTACATATATAAATCATGACATTTATTAACTTATTTTGCAAGAAACGTCATAAAAACACCCTTAATTCTTGTAAATAAGTTAGAACCAAGTTTGTACTAGTATTCCTTGTATTTGTACTTTTTTTTCACCACAATGTGAGTATTAATTAAAACAAGAATGAAGGCTACAAGTATTAGACCTAAAAGAAGAAGATCTAGGCCTTCGCCCGATGAGCTAAACCAATCGCCCATCAAAGCATGTAAGAGACCGGAACAAGGGTCTTGCTAACGAGTGCCCTCAGGACAATAGTTGAGAAATCTATAAATAGAAATTTTGTCTTAAAAATATAAAATATTACTTTTGATTAAGTAATGATTACACAATTTTTTCATAAAACTTACTTATTTTAGATGTTTAACCAATGGCGCTGGTTAACATTCTACAAGAAAAATGATGCTCTGGAAGCTTGCAGGCTCATTTTATTTCATTCACTCAATTAGGAAAATTTCAGAGAGAGATAGTGTAGGACAAAGAAATAGGGCAAATACGAGGTAGAAACATCAAAAGCTCGTAGATGGTTGTGGTCATAATACGCAACATCTGGAAAAATATATGACCATATTATAGATATAGTGTTTATTGATTTATTTTGTAATTTAAAATTATATATTATAAATTGTTGTTTTAATTTACTAAGTTGTTTTTTTATATAGTGGACTGGTGCGTGAAGATACTTCCATAGCAAGTAGGTGTAATTTGTAAAGCAAGACATTTCGTGGATGGTGGAATTGAGAAATACTGACAGAGGCTTGATGAATTGAGAAATATAGCCATTTTAAAACAAGTATTGTTGAACACTTGAACTTAATTGTGATTTATATCTTCCATCTCTTTCACAACTCATAATTAACTTGTATTTTCTTAGCGGCGAAGCTAGCGTAATTTTTACGAGGGGGCCAAATACTAAGAATTTTTTAGCAAAGAAAAATTAACTTTTTTTTAAACTTTATATATTAAATTTATAAGTTATATATGTTTAATCTCTATAAAATTAAGCTTTAAGGAGTCAAATATATTCATAATCGAATATTTTTTAAATGGACTAACAATTTTTTTTTAATGTAAACAAATAAGCTATTTGCATTAAAGTATCACCCATTTTATTTGATTATTGATAATTTTTATTACTAAAAATGTTTTCTTTATAATTGTTGTAGAGATTGAAATGTCAATATATGACAAATAAGTTTATTAATCAAGTAATAATTTGTTAACCTTTTTATTTATGCTAGTTTTTTTGCAAATAAATATGTTTGAGGTAACTAAAAATATATTATTGGGGTAGCTAACTATATTAACATACCTAGCTATTCAATAAAAATAAAAAAATTGGGGTAGCCAAAGCTACCCCTTCATTACACAAGCAATCGTCCCTGATTTTCTTCCTTTTATCGATGAAGAATAATATGGAAGTCTCTAGAATATTAAATAATAATAAGAAAGCAACTAGATACTCTACTAAATAAAATTAAAATTAAACACTAGGAAAATCTTAATGTTTCTAGATCCTTCTAGTCATATGAACTAGGGTATCCATGTCTCTAGACTTTTCTTTGTAATCATTGTTTCTAGATATTTCTAGTTTGTAATGTACAGCCTTCTTAGAGTAGTATAAATAAGGCTTACCACCAAGTGTTTATGATACTCAATCATACTCAAGCGTTGAAGCATTCAAATAATAATATCTTTCTTTGAGAATATTAGAGAGTTTCTCTATTTTCTCTACCTTTCCTTTTGTCTTTGAGCCAGATTTGGCATCAGAGTTGGTTACGATGCCTCGGAGTTGAGTTTGAGCGAAGGGTGAGAGTTAATTTAAAATCAGGTTCTGGAGAAATCATGCCACGATTTGAAGCAACGTGCCACGATTGTTGAAGAAATTCCTAAGGCAGCTTCTAAAAGAATCATGTCACGACGGAATCGTTATGTGGCATGATGGGACGCTGAAGGAAATAACAGAAACGTATTTTCAGTGCAGATTTGTTCCATATTTTAAGGGTTACTTTTACTATAAATATAAACCTTGTATCAGATGAAAAAGTGTGTAGAAAAACAGGGTTTAGAAGCCAACAAACAAACTAGGGTTTATAGAGAATTCTCTTGGCAACAAACACTAGGGTTGGGATTATTTTGATTCACCTTGAACAAAACACTGTTAGGATTGAGCCTCTTGGTCACGGGAAGAGATTGAGACTTTGGATAGAATTAGGTTTGAAGACTGATTCTTATAACCCTCTGATATCTCTTTGTAAAGAAACTCATATCATTATAGTGGAACAGAGAGCTATAGAGTAGGTCATCATTAGACCGAACTGGGTAAACACATTCTTGTGTTCTCCTTCTTCCTTTATCTCTTGCTCTTTATTTTTGTTTGAATTATATTGTCACCCACTTTATTTGATTGCTTGGTATTAATTTGCTCCACGCATCAAGTTTTTTATTGGTGTGGTTTTCACAACGAATTCACAACACGAAGAAATCAACGAAAAGTGAGTTTTCAAGTGAGCAAGGAGTTGCTTTCTTAAAACTTCACTTTGCGGCCATTTGTTCGCGAAACTACCTCATAGTTAAGTTTGAGCGAAGAAATCAACAGAAAGTGAGTTTTCAAGTAAGCAAGGAGTTGCCTTTGTGAAACTTCACTTTGCGGCCATTTTGTTCGCGAAACTAACACCGTCATTTTTTTGGGAAGTGAAGAAAACCCTTACTTAACAAGTCTTCACCACCAACAAAATTACCACTCACCACCACGATCTTCAACAGAAAAAGATCACCAACCACCATTGTCAAAATGCCACCTAGGAAACAAAATGAAATATCTTTGCATGAAATAGAGATGGAAGGAATGATGCGACAAATTCAACTGCTACACGAGACTATCAACGTCCAACAAGCCTTATTGTAAGCACAACGAAGAAGATTTGATGATCGCTCCGGTAGTGACTCTTCATCATCTAGAAGCAGTCGCTCACACCGACGTCAACTTCGGATCAATGATATCAAATTAGACATTCCAGATTTTGAAGGGAAGCTACAACTCGATGAGTTTGTGGCTTGGCTACAAACTGTTGAACGTGTATTTAAGTATAAGGACGTTCCGCAAGAGTAAAAGGTAAAGATCGTTGTTGCCAAGCTGAAGAAACAAGCTTCAATTTGGTGGAAAAATCTTAAATGGTGTGAAGGTAAAAGCAAGATCACGACATGGGAAAAAAAGCGTCATAAATTAACCCGTAAGTATTTACATCCTCATTATTATCAAGAAAATTTTACTCAAAAACAATTATCCAAAAAATCTTCATACCAACTTTTTTCCTCCACCAAAAATAAAATTGATCATCATAAACCACTAATCCATCAACCTATTTTCTCATTTAAACCCCTACATAACACAATCAATGAGAGAAATACCAATATACCTGAATGTTTCATGTTTCAAGGGTATGGACACATAGCCTTAGATTGTGTGAATCGTAAAGTAGTCACCATCGTAAATGGGGAGATAAACAAAATTTTTGAAGAAGAAAGAGAAGACATCCATGAACCGTTTGAAGAAGAGACGATGGGAGAACCAATTTATCATGAAGAATATGTTGGTGTTGACTTTTGTGAAGTGTTTGAAAAAAATGGAAAAGGAGATCCAATATATGACAAAGAATATGTTCCCAATGACATTCAAGAAGCGATTGAGAAAGAGGAGAATGACAAACCAATATATGATGAAGAATATATTCCTGCTGGATATGGTGAATCTTTGGAGGTTAAAAAAAGCTTGCAAACAACAACAGCCAAAGAAAAACCATGGCAAGGACATGTATCTTTCAAACTCATTGCACCTCGCAAGACATGGCTTGTAATGACATCATCAATATCAGAAGATTTGAAAACGTTGAATTAAACTATATTGCAGAAAAGTTAAAGTCCCAACCGATTGAGCACCAAGATCCATACAAGCTACAATGGTTCAACAAGGACAATAAGGTAAAAGTATCTCAACACTGCATTGTTTCATTTTCCATTAGCAAAAATTATAAAGAAAGGTTATGGTGTGATGTTATTCCTATGGATGTTTGCAACATTCATATTTGGAGGCCTTTCCAATATGATCTTCGTGCATTATACAATGGTTATGCCAACACCTGCGTTTTCGTGAAGGATGTGATTAAAATTAAGTTGCCACCTCTACTACTCAATGGATTCAACGAAAGAAAAGATGAATGCAAGTAACTAGAGCTTTTAGTCACGAAGGAACCATTGAAGGATACAACAAAGTTATGTATGTCCCGTCCAATTCCAACACCTTGGGAAGTTGTTAGTATGGATTTTTCCCTTGGATTACTATGGAGTCTATGCTACTTTCAATGTTGTTGATCTTTCACCATACTTTGGCAATGAAGAAGACTTTCGACTCGAGGATGAGTCTTCTCCAACCAGGGGAGAATGATGAAGAATAATATGGAAGTCTCTAGAATATTAAAAATAAGGAAGCTACTAGATACTCTATTAAATAAAAAAAATTAAGCACTAGAAATATCTTAATGTTTCTAGATCCTTCTAGTCATATGAACTAGGGTATTCATGTCTCTAGACTTTTCTTTGTAATCATTGTTTCTAGATATTTCTAGTTTGTAATGTAGAGTCTCCCTAGAGTAGTATAAATAAGGCTCACCACCAAGTGTTTAGGATACTCAAGCATACTCAAGCATTGAAGCATTCAAATAATAATATTTTTCTTTGAGAATATTAGAGAGTTTCTCTATTTTCTCTACCTTTCTTTTTGTCTCTGAGCCACTTATTCCCATATAGGAATCAACAAGTTAAGGAAAAAAAAATGTATAAAAAGAAACTTATTTAGATAAAAAAGAAACGAGAAGCAAATTTTGAGAATGAAAAGTACTCTTTTACATCATAAGAAATGAGGGGGGGAAATTGAGAAAGAAAGAAAGATCAAACTCATAATTGCAATGGATAATATATACTCCCTCCGGTCTTAAATATAAAAAAAATATTCTTTTTTTAGGTTCATTAAGTAGTTAATGTATCTGGTCTATATTGTAAAACAGATACATTAATTATTCAATCAACTTAAAAAATGAATTTTTTTTTATATTTGAGACCGGAGGGATTATGTAATTAACTATAGCAAATACTATGCTTTATTATTTTAATTCTTTAATCTACATAAAGTTCAAATGAAAATGTATCAACCATGTTACACATTAAGAGTATAGATCCAGTTTTAACCTTGCATGGTCCTGATTCTTTTATTAGCGAATGACATTCAGGGTCGCATTCATTCTCGTCTCGAGTTTGAACATAAATGTCAAAGTAGTGATTTTCATTAATCCGCGAAAAACAACATAAATATAAGGATTTCTTTATACTCCCTCCGTCCCATAATACTTGACACAGTTGATTTTATTACGCATGTCAATATATAACTTTGAGCTTAAATATCTTGAATAATATATTAGAAAAAATTATGAAAATTTGATATTTTGAAAATATTCATCGAGACGAATCTAACGACATCTTATATGATATTATTTATCTTTGTATATTAGTAAAAAATACAGTCAAAGTAGGTTAGGTCAAAATTAAAAAAATTTAAATAAATCATCTATTACGGAACGGATGAAATAATAAATGAAGGTACAAAACTGAAGACGTAACTTTCTGCAAAATGTAGTGTTCGGAACCCAAAATCATAATTTTTGTCTTTACAATCCACACCGAGCTGGTAGCTAGTCATGTTATTGGTAACGAATACGGTTACTTTTTGACCGACCACAGTTTTACCATCCTCAAATTGCATAGTAACGATAATTGTTGGTAAAAGAGAAACTAATATCACAAATTTAGAGATTGTAACCATCTTGGTTGCTCAACAAATTTATTGATACAATGATATTGAACCCTTTGATCATTTTCATGTTATAAATAATGTTAGTCGAATGATTGGAACTAATTTTTTTTATTGCAAAATATACTTACGAGTGTCATATAGCATTGTTAGACAAGTTTAAAGAGTCCTCGTGAGCTTAACTCAGTTGGTATGAACAAAGAATAATATATGCAAAGTTTGAGGTTCAAACCTTGGTCACCACAAAAAAGAAAAACCAAGTCTAAACAAATATTTTTTATGGGAAGTTGTGTTTTTATTACTTTCAAAAGAGATATATTTGTCCATTGTAATTAATTGCAGTGATTGAACAACGAATTATTTTATAAAAAAATTGCGTGAAATAAAATTTGGAATCATAAGAAATTGTATTTAAAAATGGAAATGTCAACGGGAGTCCTTTAACGAGTGACCAAAGATCTTTTATCATCCTATTTTGCTTTAGGCCATTCAAAATACTCTATTTTCTTTGGAGTGTTTTGAGGGAAAGTAATTTTTTAGAGTATTTAAATTGACTTGACCCAAATGTGGGGTTTCAACTAATAAATAATCATCATATGATGTCGTGAAGCTCACATACGAGATACGATACTGCATCGATACGCCGATACGGAAAAATTTCAAAAATCAAAATAGGATACGGCTGAGATACGCTAATAAAAAAAAAATTTATAACTAAATATTCGATATAATTATAACCATTTTTTTAATATGCGCGTAACACATCAACATAAATATAAATAATATTAATGATTAAGAGAGTGATGATTAGTCAATTAAATACATAATATATCTCAAAAAAAGCACCACCAGTGTTATATTATATCCAAAAGGAACATTGTTAGTGCTATACTATATCGATCCAGAAAAGAAGCACTATATCTAAAAAAAAGAACACATCAGTCCTCAAGAGTTAAGTTATTTTAGTTAACATTAATTGAGAAATATCAGGGCAGGTATCGGTGTAGGATAATTATCAGATACTCTCCTGAGGCAGAATTGGAAGTATCAGATAATTACTTTTAAAAAAAATTAAATTAAATCTTCGGATACTCTTCTGATGTGTATCGAGAAGTATCAGACAAGTATCAGTGCAGGATACGCAGGAGATACGATACACTATCTATTTTGAAGTATCGGGGCTTCAGAGCTCTGATGTAACATTATATGAATTGATAGTGGTAAACAACGCTTTATAAACTTTAAAACTAATGAAGTGATGAAAATCCACTTAAGAAGAAAATCATTGGCTTAAATTGCATTGAACTTGTTCTTTCCTTTGGTAGCACACAAAAGTGGGGGGACACACTTGTTCCACCCCAGCTGGCCTGAAAGCCTACAAGAAAATGAAATCTTCGGTTAAAACACTTCTCACTTAGAATGAACACTATTTGAAATAAAGGACATTATGATATCATTCTCCAATTCAATCCTTATCACGAAGTACACAATTTTCCAAGATTCCTGGTTGAATAATTCACTTGATCTCATATGAAAGAAAGAAAAAGAAAAAAAAAATATAACCCAACAATCCAGTTTCTAAAATATCAGTATCTCTTCAATATAATATTGAAAGTATATAAAAATAATTAGTAATCTCTGAAATACATAAAATAAATCATTTTAGGAGCGACTTTGGGTGATAAATGTAATTTAGGATAGTGATTCAAATTTTCAAAGAAAAATTTATTGCGTGGAATATAAATTTCAAGACTTTCTAAAATGAAGAGATTTTAAAATCATCTTCAATGGGGAGTCTTTACTTAATAAGGATCACTCCCCGTTAAAGACCCTTTATTGGAGGAAGAAAAAATGAGTCCCCGTTAAGGAACGGACAACTATATAAGGACCATCTCTCTCTTGGGTAACTAACGGGTCTCACATTTAAAAAAGTAATAAAATGTGTATTACTTGGTCTCACTTGCATAAAGGATTAATAAAATGTGTACTACTTGGTCCCACTTGTAAAAAGGAGTAATATGTAAATTATTTTTGTTTAATGATGTAAAGATAGTGAGACATATTTAAGTATTTTTCATTAGAGTCCTTGTTAGTGTATTGTCATTGGGTTATTAATAGGTACTTTTATTAAAAAAATTATAAATAAGTGATGTGTCACGTGAGGTCCATTTAAGGAGTCTTTGTTAGGAAACTACCATTGTCGAGGCTGGAGTATCTTGTCAAAACTAAATTTGGATAATTTCAAGTAGAACCTAAACACAAATAATTTTTTATTTTATTACACGCAAATAATAGCAATGTTAGTAGTTATGTTAGTTATCAGGGATCGAATCTGACACCTCCTCCTTCAAACTCTTTCAACGTCTTTTAACTCATCAAACAAGTTACCTACGCATATCTAAAAACTAATAATTTAAAATTACTTCTCCACATGAATCTCAAATTGGTTTCTATATATTTCAAAAATTAGAAATTCCTTCCTATTTATTTTTAAATTTTGGAAATTGATCCCTGTATTTTTCAAATTTTTAAAATTGGTCCCTATAAGTTTTCAAAAATTACAAATTGATCCGTATAAATTTTTAAAATATGTGAATTGGTCTCTTAATTTATTTATTTATTCACAAGGGTCGCTTAAAATTTAAATTTTTTAAAGTGGTCCTTATTTTTCATATTTCGAAAATGGTCTCTCCACTCTTTTTTTTAAGGAAAAAACTTACTCATAAATTTCAATTTTGGATCACTTTTAAAAATTGTATTTTTATAAAATAAAATATAAAACTGAATGACAAATGTTAGTAATTAGTTTTTCCCCTTCGTCCATATTTAAACTCAGAATCTTCAACTTCTTATCTCTTAAAAGAAACTAGTTTAGTTACTCAACGCTCCTGGACTTTAATCCCCAAACTTCAAAAGTTTATTCAAATTTTCCAACAAATTTTAATGAGAATTCTACCACTCTCCTAACAAAAATTAAAAACCAAAGAAATTCAATTGACGTATTTGAATTCCCTAAAAGTTTTAATTACACCTTCGAAGCACACTCTAAAGTATATGAAAATTCAATATAACACATCCATAGTATCTTAACAATAAAACTTAAATTGGACATAGAGTAATACTCTAAAGATTAAATCGATGGCTTGTTCGAAAAAAATATATGAAATTAATTGTTGATGAATGAGATAATATGTCCATGGTCCATTTAGCTAATGTTTATAGAATGGTGTTTTTGTAATTACTATTTCCATACCTGCTGCATTAACTAATTAAGACACTTGCCTGCATGATATTTGAAGAGATTATGAAAGTCACATTATTCTTTTGTACTCTTCCACTCTCTTATCTTTTGCGTTAATTTTTCACATGGTATCTTAAACCACTATGAAACTTTAGTAGAGTGCAATCAAATATAGTATTCCTCTGCCAGTAGCATGTCTCTGAGGAAGCGCTGTAATAATCTGGAGTCATATTTTTTTCTCTTCCATTTTTCCAAGGTTGCTAATTTATGAAGGCCTAAGAATAATTGGCATGTAAATAAATGTAATCAATATTCTCAAAATAAGTATCTTACAAATTTTATAGCAGGGTTGCTTGAGTGCTGGATCATCAGCTGATGTTGGGGGTTCCTGGCCAAATATCATCTCACAACTCATCCCATCAAAATCTGTAAATCAAGAGACTGTTTAACAACCAAATTGTATATATATTAATTTAAATTTAAGTGAAAAAAAGAAATGCAATGAAAAAAGAAATGCAATTGAAGTTTCTTGCAAGAGATAACAGTGACATAAATTCCCTTTGTTACCAGAATCACATCTTGCAATCATTTCTATCCTACTCATAGCCGCTGCAACATGTATCCTTAACAAAAAGTGGTTGAGGATATGGCAATCTGTTGACAACATCGACTTCAACGAAAACCTTTTTGTCAATTCAACTTTGGATGAAATCAAACAAGCACAAAGAGAAGTTTTCATCAACTTCATCACAAATTGGATTGCACACTTCACTAGCCGTCACATTAATACATTTTCTCTCATGGTTTCGAACCTCAAACCTTGCTTGGAAACAATCTAACATTGTGTTGCTTTCATGATACAACACGGTGTGAAAGATTTAACTCTTGATTTCTCAGATCCTAAATAGGACTATAACGATTTGGATTGCGTTGTTCCAATTGCCAATGCATGTTTATCAACTCAAACTATTCCTCGAATCACTGAAATTGTATTCGTGCGATTTTGATATGCAAGATTTTCTTAACTTTGGTGCACTCAAAGACGTTTCTTTAGGTTGGACTGAAGTTCACATCGATACTCTCAAAACCAAACTTCTTTAAGTGCAGTAAAGATAAGAAAATTTGGCATATCAAAACCACATGAATACAATTTTAGTGATTGAAGCAATGATCCTAGTCAATAAACATGTGTTGTCAATTGGAATAACACATATTTATCATCCAAATCATTATCATACCATTTAGAATCAGAGAAATCAAGAGTTTAATCTTTCATACCTCGTTGTATCGCGAAAGCAACAAAACATTCGATTTGTTTCCCCACAAGTTTGAGGGTTAAAAACCGTGAGAGAAATTTTGTTAATGCGACGGCTAGTGAAGTGTGCAATCCAATTTGAGATGAAGTTGTTGAAAACTTCTCTTTGTACTTGTTTGATTTCACCTAAAGTTGAATCGACAAAACGGTTTTCATTGAAGTCGATGTTGTCACTGGATTGTCATATCCTTAACCACTTTTTGTTAAGGATACATGTTGCAGCGGCTAAGAGTAGGATAGTAGTGATTTCAAAAAGAAATTATTCTGGTAGCAAAGTGAATATGTCACAGTTATCTTTTGTCATGGTTATGGTTCTGGATAAGAATATGAAAATAATTATGTAGTATGGTTTTTGAAGAATACAACAATGGTTGATTTGTGAGTATATGGGGGGTATGTATTCATATATATAGATTTGAATAGGTGTAAGTTCCAATGTATAAAGATGCAACCTTTGGAAATTAAGGTATGAAATTGCGGTCTTAATTTTGGATTGATAGTTTTTCTATTTTGATATGGATTCAGTGTTTTATTTTTGACTAAAAAAAATGAATTTATTGTTTGACCAAAAAAATAAAATTAATGATATGCATTTTTGAAGTAATAAATTGGAGCAATTTGGTAGCTTAATTATATTGCAATAATATGCGGTCTTTGGTCAAAGAAGCGTTTTGGTGACATGGTGCTTTTTCTGGAAGCTAGTTAAGGTCTTAGCCTTAATTTTGATTGATATTGTTTTATTTGTGCTCTACCCAGAATTTAATGTTTGGTATACTAACTATTTATTTCTTAGTTAGGTCTATTTCAGGGCCGACCCAATGCATAGGCCAAGTGTGCGACTCCCTAGGGCCCATGCCTGTAGGGGGCCAAAAAAAGTTTTTATATAGCGAGTGTATATATCAATACCTTCTTTCTAAGGGGCTCTGTATAGAAAATGCACCAAAAGGGCCCTAATGTCAACAATATCAAAGCTTCAGCCCAACAACCTTTAAACCTTTTTTTTTTATCAAAAGGCCTCATATCAATGCAAAAGAGGGGTTTGTATAGCAACACAAAGCTTTATCAAACTAAAACACAACATCACAAAAACGAAAACTCTGCATAAACACAAACGTAAAATTGGATGGGTGCCAAATCATTCTTCTCCAATCTTTGTGATGATGTGCCAAATGCATCTAATATTGAAATTGCTCATTTTAATATTTATGATTCGAGAAATTTGGAGAAATTTGATAACACATCAAATGATATATTCTAGTTGAAAATGGGTTTATTATTAAAATGAATCTTAATTTTTCTAATAACAAATATTTTAGGCATTTATTATGCGAGTTATTTAAGAAAACTAAGGAATGATGAGATTAGTGATCGAAAATGGATAATATATTGTCGACCGTCATAACTAATGCATGTGCCATTTATCGTTTATCACAAAAAAATTATGATATATTATGTAAGGGGCTTTTTTCTTATACTATGCCTAAGGCCCGTAAAATGCTAGGACCGGCCCTGGTCTATTTGCAACTTGCAAGCTAATTATTTGTTTGGCATCACAGTAAGTTTGTTAATATCATTGTGAATCACTACGATTTTGCAAAAGCTATGTTTAGAATGATGTTGGATTTGACGAAATCACAACGATATTATATAATATTATTGGGCGGTATGTATCGTCCTATTCAGCATCTAAAGACCATGTTGAGTTATAGTGAGTCACTATTGGATGAGATGAACACGTCGAAAGCAGGTCTCAGTAAAGGATCGTCGACCACGACTTATAAAGAAACAGGCTTGTCTACCCTTATCCGATGATGAGTCGGGATACATGTTGTGCTTTGACTAAGTCCCCACCTGAAACACATGTGTCTTTGACTCGGTCTAGAGAGGTGGAGTAGAGCTAGATTCCATGATCCCCTAACTACTCTACTATCCACTAAATCCTCTACTCCGCACTACTCCTGTGACCAACTCTATAAATAAGAGGTTAGATGTCATAATTCATTCATTTCTTTCAACCCCCCACTACCAAATAGAGAACTATGTAGCTCTGATTTCTTAAGACGCTTAGGGATATGTAGGACCAGAAAAACCTCAGTCGAATTAATACTCAAAAGACCAGCAAAGTTACCTTTAACCTAAAGCTCCTCTCGCTACCACAGACGATGGGATCGTAGGTATTGTATTCACCCCGACTCCTAGAGTACATTGTGGTTTTAATTGAAGTTTCAAACTATAACTTTGACATAATGACGATGGCTGACCAAATTTACAACGAATTCAAACATATTAATTTCAACAAAATAATGGTGCCCACTTGATTTTGTTCAACCCACCGCGAAATCAATCATTAAAGTGTATATCCCTAAAAAAAAATCAGCAAATGTATATAAATGGGCCATATCATTTGAATTGATGAGAGCAATGATCTTTTTCATTTTGTTTTGTTTACGGGACCCATGCGTCATATTTTGTTCACTTAGAAAATGTGGTCTTTCCTTTTCCATTTTTGCGGCACCCCATAAATAAGTTACAAGACCAAAATCAAGCTTCTCAAAGTGGATTGATTAACATAATGTCATGCCAAAGTTTTTGCAGTAGGAAAATTAATTATACTAAAGAGTGGCGTTCAAATTGAGAAATACTTCTATGACAACCCTAAATTATAATCATTTAAGTGCACACATATAACAATACACATCATTTTATTATTTAAAAAACACTAATATTTGTGGTAGTAACCACACAAATGTTCCTTCTTTCAATTGGATCTTTCTAATGATTTTTAACATTAACTTATCACATATGTAGTCTAAATAATCTTCAACTTAAGAACTAAAAAACTAAGATGATGTATATTTTAATGTATGGTATCGTATGTATCTTTCAAAAACTAGATTGTTTACTAGTAAATAGTAAATTAAATTGGTGTATGCAAAGGTAGATAGAACTGTACTTATTCATGAATATGTGGCCATGAAAATATTGATGGGAATGCTTACTTGGGAATACTTGTGCAATTTAAATAGAATGATGAAAATGGAGATCACATTTTAAACTTTTATGTGAAAATTACACATTAGAGAACTTGCTTTTAGGGAATACTACTTGAATAATGCAAACAATTTTCTATTGAAAAAAAAAATTAATTAGAGAAAACTAAACGTACTTGCATAATTTTGTGGACAACATTTTTTTTCTTCTTCTGTTGATCTCTGACTCTCTCATCTTTACATAGTGAAACTACTAATGAGATTTAGTTTTTAGATTCATCAACAACGACAGTTTCAAAAGTAAAAGAGAAAAGTTAACATGTGTTTTTAGAACACTTATTTGTTGTGAATCGAATATAGAAACATTGCAATTGAAAATTCAAAATTGCGTATTCAATTATTTTAAAGTTTAAAAATAAATTGCCTAAAAAAAATATAAAATAAATATTTTTTTATGGGAAGATGTATATTTATTACTTTCAAAAGAGATATATTTGTAAACCCTAGCCGTCACCCCTTTCTTCTTCTTTTTCTTGTCAGAGGGGTGATTTGGAGTCAATTTTGACTCAAAAATCACTCCTCTGAGTTGTTTTTCCTTCTATCCTAATTGAATAAGTGATTTCACATATTTTCTGTTTTCTTTCGTTTATTTTTGTGATTTCGTCGTCTCTGAACGACTCTGTTTGTTTTGATTTCCCGTCTTTGTGCAGTGTGTTTTTAATTTCCCGTCTTAGTGCGGTGTTTATTGAATTCAGGTTGAAAGATTAGCTTTGAGCAAGTGCAGATCCAGATCCAATCAATGACTTTGGCGTCGTCAACGTTGCAAATCCGGAGACATGAGTATTCCGGAGACTTGGATATAGTCATATTAGTCATATTTGTAGGCATATGTACTTTACTATTTTATGCTATTAACATGGATGTTGTAAGTTTGTTCACAGATTCATCCTTTTTGTTTTTAGCGAATTTAGATTTGTATTGTATCGATGTATTCTATCAATTTGAATGAATAAATATCGTTTATTTTTGTCAAAAAAAAGATATATTTGTCCATTGTAATTAATTGCAGTGATTTAATAGCGAATTATTTTATAAAAAAAATTGTGTAAAATAAGATTTGAATCATAAGAAATTGCTTTTATATATCCAAGAAAGAAAATTGCATTTAAAAAAAGGTAAATGTTAACGAGTTGAATCATAAGAAAGAATCTTTAATATTCTTTCCATCTCATATTAGTTGTATTATTTGAGTTTTACACGGCTATTAAGGAAATGATTATTAGTGTTGATTTTAATGGTAAATTATTTATCATTTACAAAAAACATATTTATTAATTATAGTTAGTGGAGTTAGTTATTGATAATTGAAATGCAATAAATAGGGATGTTAGTGGAAAAGAATAATAAATGTAGTATTGATATTTCTCTTATTTTGAGAAAAATATTTTGAGACAAAGAAAAATAGTAAAGATGACACCTACTTTGAGACTGATGGAGTAGTAAGTTTTTATTGAAATATATGTATTTGGTGTATTAAAATTTGTAATATTTGACCTTTTGATGAAATAATTTATAAATTTGGGATTCTTAAAGAGTGTACGGTGGAATTTGTTAACAAGACTCAAAATGTTTGGTAAGAATTCTATAAAATTTTAAAGTATGATTTTTTTTCCTCAATTGTTTGGTAAGAATTATATTTTTTGAAAAAACATGAAAAATTAAAGGGTATGTTTAATGTATTTTGAAATTTAGTTTGTTTTGTATCAAATAAACCATTGAATTAGTTCTAAATTTATAAGACGCTGTTAAATAGGTCCTTGACTTTATGACAATTTCAAAAGGGTTGCTAACTCTGTCAAATTTTACTTGTACTAATCATTCAAAGAATATGGCAGAACTAATTTGATATTGATAGGATAATCTTAAGGACTAAATTGAGAGTAAGTTATTACGATATATGGACTAAATCAATAATAACTGGTTAAATATATGGAACAAATTGAAAGTTTAATAGAGTTAGTAACCTTTTTGAAATACACATAATGTCGCCATAGACGTGTTTGAGAGTGTTCTACAAAGTCACTAAATAATTTGTTGGTTTGGTATTGTTCACGTGTGTAAACACAAGTTAATTACAACAGGTGAGTTGCTCAGTGAAAAATTTAGGAGAATTATTATCCTATAACTCATGGATCACTCAACTTCTATCGGTGCAAATTAAATAAGCATTTTTTTAAGGTCGTGGATCACCCTTAACTCCTAAGGGTCTTAGAAGGTGAGACAAAAGAAGTTCAATATCTCGTGAATTGCCTATATAATAGAAACTTGTGAGAGGTTAATGTCATCTTTTCCATAGTAATTCATCTACAAGAATTGTTAGAGGTTTAGTAAGTGTTGAAAAATATTGTAAACATCCTTTTTCTTTTTTTAGTTTAATAGAAAAAATAATCAATAGTCACTCTTTTTTTAGGTCATTCAAAAAACTCACTTTTCTTTTGGGTGAGTGGGAGCTCAAATAAGAAATAATCATCCTGTGATGTAACATTATATGAATTGATAGTGGTAAACAATTCCTTTTACATACTTCAGCGCTATATGAACTTTAAAACTAATGAAGTGATGAAAATCCACTTAAGAAGAAAATCATTGGCTTAGATTGCATTGAACTTGTTCTTTCCTTTCGTAGCACACAAAAGTGGGGGGACACACTTGTTCCACCCCAGCTGGCCTGAAAGCCTACAAGAAAATGAAATCTTCGGTTAAAACACTTCTCACTTAGAATGAACACTATTTCGTTCCAAAAAAAAACTTAGAATGAACACTATTTGAAATAATGGACATTATGATATCATTCTCCAATTCAATCCTCATCACGCAGTACACAATTTTCCAAGGTTTCTGGTTGAATAAATCACTTGATCTCATATGAAGAAAAAAAAATAGAATATAACCCAACAACCAAGTTGCTAAAATATCAGTATCTCTTCTGTTTAGTATTGAAAGTATATAAAAATGATAAGTAATCTCTAAAAGACATAAAATAAATCATTTTAGGAGTGACTTTGGATGATATATGTAATTTTAGATAGTGATTCAAATTTTTAATGAAAAATTTATTGTGTGGAATATAAATTTGAAGAGTTTTTAAAATGAAAGATTTTAAGAAGTATCTTATCAAAACTAAATTTGGTAGTTTCAATTACAGCCTAAACATCGATAATTTTATATTTTATTACAAGCAAATAATAGCAATGTTAGTAGTTATGTTAGTTATCGGAGGTCGAATCTGAGACCACTTTCTTCAAACTCTTTTAACATCTCTTAACTCATCAACCAAGTTACTTACGCAGGATCTAAAAACTAAGAATTTAAAATTACTTCTCCACGTGAATCTCAAAGTAGGATCTAAAAGCTAAGAATTTAAAATTACTTCTCCACATGAATCTCAAATTGGTTTCTATATATTTCTAAAAATTAGAAATTCCTTCCTATTTATTTTTTAATTTTGGAAATCGATCCCTATATTTTTAAAATTTTTAAAATGGGTCCCTATGAGTTTTCAAAAATTACAAATTGATCCGTATAAATTTTTAAAATATGTGAATTGGTCCCTTTAAAAATGTGAATTGGACCCGTAATTTATTTATTTTTTAACAAGGGTCACTTAAAATTTAAAAATTGTAAAGTCATCCTTATTTTTCATATTTCGGAAATGGTCTCTCAACTCTTAAAATTTCAATTTTCGATCATTTTTGAAAATTGTATTTTTATAAACTAAAAAATATATATTGAATGACAAATGTTAGTAATTAGTTTTTCCACTTCGTCCATGTTTAATATCAAAATTTTCAACTTCTTATCTCTTAAAGGAAATTAGTTTTTACCCAACTCTCCTGTATTTTTATGTTTGTATCCCGAAACTTCCAAAGTTTATTCAAATTTTCCAGCAAACTTTAAGAATGAAGAATTATATCACTCTCTCCTAACAAAAAATTAAAAACTAAAGAAATTCAGTTGAGGTATTTGAATTCCCTAAAATTTTCAATTACACCGTCCATCGAAGTGTACCATCCATCGAAGCACACTCTAAAGTATATGAAAATTCAATATAACACATCCATAGTATCTTAACAACAGAAATTAAGATAGAGAGTAATACTTTAAAGATTAAATCGATGGTTTGTTCGGAAAAAAAAAATGAAATTAATTGTTGATGAACGAGATAATATGTCCGTGGTCCATTTAGCTAATGTTTATAGAATGAAATTTTTTGTAATTACTATTTCCATACCTGCTGCATTAACTAAGACACTTAGTTGCATGGTTTTTCTTAGCCTTGCCTGCATGATATGTGAAGAGATTATGTTAATCACATTATTCTTCTGTACTCTTCCACTCTCTTATCTTTTGCGTTAATTTTTCACATAGTATCTTAAACCACTATGACACTTTAGTAGAGTGCAATCAAATCTAGTATTCCTCTGCCAGTAGCATGTATCTTAGGAAGTGCAGTAATAATCTAGAGTCACATTTTTTTTCTCTTCCATTTTACTAAGTTTGCTAAATTTTGAAGTCATAAGAATAATTGGCATGTAAATAAATGTAAGCAATATTCTCAAAATAAGTATCTTACAAAGTTTATAGCAGGGTTGCTTGAGTGCTGGATCATCAGTCGATGATGGGGGTTCCTGGCCAAATATCATCTCACAACTCATGTCATCAAAATCTGTAAATCAAAAGACAGTGTAACAACCAAATCATTTAAATTTAAGTGAAAAAAAGAAATGCAATTGAAGTTTCTTGCAAGAAATAAAAGTGACATATTCTCTTTGTTACCGGAATCACTTCTTGCAATCATTTATATCCTACTCTTAGCCGCTGCAACATGTATCCTTGACCTAAAGTGGTTAAAGATATGGCAATCCGGTGACAACATCGACTTCAACGAAAACTTTTTTGTCAATTCAACTTTGGATGAAATCAAACAAGCACAAAGAAAAGTTTTCTTCAACTTCATCACAAATTGGATTGTACACTTCACTAGATGTCGCATTAACAAATTTTCTCTCATAGTTTCGAACCCTCAAACTTGTGGGGAAACAATTGAAAATTGTGTTGCTTTTGCGATACAACGCGGTGTGAAAGATTTAACTCTTGATTTCTCTGATCCTAAATGGGACTAGAACGATTTGGATGATAAACATGTGTTGTTCCAATTGCCAATGCATGTTTATCAACTCAGATTATTCCTTGATTCTCTGAAATTGTATTCATGTGATTTTGATATGCTAGATTTTCTTAACTTCGGTGCACTCAAAGACGTTTCTTTGGGTTGGATTGAAGTTCACATTGATACTCTCAAAGCTTTGTTATCAACTTGTAAGACTATTGAGAGTTTGAGTCTTAAGAGGTGTTGGAATTTAGTGGACTTTGATTTGAAAGATATTGTACGAATTAGATTAAAAAGATTGGTGCTAAACAAGTGTGATACGCAGTGTATCAAATTAGATGCACCAAATTAGAAGCCCTAATTTGATCTTAACTAATGCATCAAATCATTGCACAAATCACCAAATCTTTTGAATCAAAGTCATATAATATCTTCCAAATTAAAGTCCACCAAATTTCAACATCTTGATATACTCAAACTCTCGTTAGTCTTATAAAGTGATAACAAAGTTTTGGGAGTATCGATGTGAACTTCAATCCAAAAACCAAAGAAATGTCTTTAAGTGCACTAAAGTTAAGAAAATTTGGAATATCAAAACCACATGAATACAATTCAAGTGATTCAAGCAATGATCCTAATTGATAAACATGTGTTGGAAATTGGAAAACACATGTTTATCGTCCAAATAATTCTCATACCATTTAGGATCGGAGAAATCAAGAATTAAATATTTCATACCTCGTTGTGACGCGAAAGCAACAAAACATTTGATTGTTTCCCTACAAGTTTGAGGGTTCAAAACCGTGAGAGAAATTTTGTTAATGCGACGGCTAGTGAAGTGTGCAATCCAATTTGTGACGAAGTTGTTGAAAACTTCTCTTTATGCTTGTTTGATTTCATCTGAAGTTGAATCGACAAAAGGGTTTTCATCTAAGTCGATGTTGTCGCCGGATTGTCATATCCTTAACCACTTTCTGTTAAGGATACATGTTGCAGCGGCTACGAGTAGGATAATAATGATTTCAAAAAGAAGTGATTCTGGTAACAAAGAGAATATATCACTTTTTTTTTTAAGGATGTCACTATTATCTCTTGTCATGGTTATGGTTCTGGATAAGAAGATGAAAATAATTATGTAGGTATGGTTTCCGAAGAATACAACAATGGTTGATTTTTAAGTATATGGGGTGTGTGTATTCATTTATATAGATTTGAATAGGTGTAAGTTCCAATGTATAAAGACGCAACCTTTGGAAATTAAGGTATTAAATTACGGTCTTAATTTTGGATTGATGGTTTTTCTATTTTGATATGGATCGGTGTTTACTTTTGACTAAAAAAATGAATTTAATGTTTGACCAAAAAAATAAAATTAATGATATGCCCTTTTGAAGTAATAAATTGGAACCATTTTATAGCTTAATTATGTTGCAATAAGACGCAACTTTTGGTCAAAGAAGCGTTTTGGTGACATGATGTTTTTTCAGGAAGATAGTTAAGGTCTTAGCCTTAATTTTGATTAATATTTGTGCTCTACCCAGAATTTAATGTTTGGTACATTAGCTATTTATTTATTAGTTAGATCTATTTCAGGGCTGGCCCAAGGCATAGGTCTGGAGTGCAACGGCCTAGGGCCCATGCTTGTAGGGGCCCAAAAATGTTTTTATATATGGGGTGTATATATCAATACCTTCTTTTTGAGGGGGGTATGTATAGCAAATGCACCAAAAGGGCCATAATGTGAGCAGTATCAGAGCTTCAGTCCAACAACCTTTAAACCTTTTTTTTTATCAAAAGGCCTCATATCAATGCAAAAGAGGGGTTTGTATAGTAACACAAAGCTTTAGCAATCTTAAACGCAACATCACAAAAACAAAAAACTCTGCATAAACACAAACGCAAAATCGGATGGGAGCCAAAACCTTCGTCTCCAATCTTGGTGATGATGAGTCAAATGCATCTAATATTGAAATTGCTCATTTTAATATTTATGATCTAAGAAATTTGGAGAATTTTGATAACACAACAAATGATATATTCTAGTTGAAAATGGGTCTAATATTAAAATGAATCTTAATTTTTCTAATGACAAATATTCTAGGCATTTCTCATGCGAGTTATTCAAGAAAATTAAGCAATGGTGAGATTAGTGATAAAAAGTGGATAAAATATTGTTGACTGTCATAACTAATGCATGTGTCATTCATCGTTATCACAACAACAAAAAATTATGACATATTATGTAAGGGACCATTTTCTGATACTATGCCTAAGGCTCGTAAAATACTAGGATCGGCCTTGGTCTATTCGCAACTTGTAAGCTAATTATTTGTTTGGCATCATTGGAAGTTTGTTAAAATTTTAGTGAGTCACTGTGATTTTGCAAAAGCTATGTTTTGAATGATATTGAATTTGACGAAATCGCAGCGATATTATTAGGCGGTATGTATCGTCATATTCAACAACTAAAGAGCATATTGAATTATAGTGAGTGACTATTGGATGAGATGAACACGTTGAAAGCAGGTCTCGGTAAAGGGTCGTCGATCACGACTTATAAAGAAGCGGGCTTGTCTACCCTTAGTCGACGATGAGTCGGGAAACACGTTGCGCTTTGACTAAGTTCCCACATGAAACACGTGTCTTTGACTCGGTCTAGAGAGGTTGAGTAAAGGTAGATCCCATGATCCCCCAACTACTCTATTATCCACTAAATCCTCTACTCCCCACTACTCGTGTGACCAACTCTATAAATAAGAGGTTACATGTCATAATTCATTCACTTCTTTCAACCCTACACTACAAAATAGAGAACTATGTAGCTCTGATTTCCTAAGACGCTTGGGGATATGTAGAACGAGAGAAACCTCAGTCGATTTAATACTCAAAAGACCAACAAAGTCACCTTCAACCTAAAGCTCCTCTCGCCACCACAGAAGAGAGAATCATATGTATTGTATTCACCCCGACTCCTAGAGTACAATGTGGTTTTAATTGAAGTTTCAAACTGTAACTTTAGCATAATGACGGTGGCTGACCAAACTTACAACGAATTAACAAAATAATGGTGCCCACTTAATTTTGTTCAACCCACCGTGAAATCAAACACTAAAGTGTATATCCCTAAAATAAATCAATAAGTGTATACAAATGGGTCATATCATTGAATTGATGAGAGCAATGATCTTTTTCATTTCATTTTGTTTACGGGACTCATGTTTCTCATTTTGTCACTTTGAGAAATGTACACATAGAGAATGCGGATTTCTTTTCCCATTTTTGTGGCACCCTATAAAGAAGTTACAAGACTAAAATCAAGCCTCTCAAAGTGGAATTTGACTTACCTCCATTTATTTTCTTCCATTTGATGTCCATTTATGAGAGAGATAGATGCATGTGTAGATTAGTAATTAAGTGGATCCTATTAGTGGACTCCTTAATATATTGTCATGCCAAAGTTTTTGCACTAGAAAAATTAATTATGAGCAATGCTAAAGAACGCGAATGAATATGTCGTGAAAATTCAAGAATGCATGTGTGTATAGCATATATTGGTGAACAGTCTGGATTTGGTGGAATAAAGGAGGTAGTGGTGCCAAAAAAAAAAATTGTATCAACTAGCCATAGTTATCGAGAAAAATTCGCTGTAATTTTTTCGGGAAGTTTAGCATTTCCAATTAATTATATTAGAGTGGCGTTCAAATTGAGAAATATTTCTATGATCACAATCCTAAATTATAATCATTTAAGCGCACACATATAACAATACACATCATTTAATTATTTAAAAAAACACGCATATTTGAGGTGGTAACCACACAAATGTTCCTCCTTTCAATTGGACCTCTCTAATGATTTTTAACATTAACTTAATCACATATGTAGTGTAAATAATCTTCAATCTAAGAACTAAGATCCTCTCCCCAAAAAAAAAACTACGATTATGTATATTTTAATGTATGGTATTGTATGTATCCTTCAAAAACTAGATTGTTTACTAGTAAATAGTAAATTAAATTGGTGTATGCAAAGGTAGATAGAACTGTACTTATTCATGAATTTGTGACCATGAAAATATTGATGGGAATGCTTACTTGGGACCATGTTGACTGGCATACCAAACGAATCCTTTATGAACAATTGAGATGGCATTTTGCAGAGATTAATACACATCCCAACACAGTTTGTTTCTTCTAAGAATCTGCACAGGTATTGTTTAAACAAGTCTCAAGACAGTGGAGGAGAAGATATGTGTTGTTGCTTGGGTGAAATGATTAATTAGAAGCTAATATGATTGAGCTAATTAATTTTTTAATAAATGAATCAATGTGTTACATGTGTTTCTCATCATTAGAATAATGGATGTAAATAGAAAAATGATTTGGTATTGGCAATAACTTTGATAATGATCATAAATCATGATAGTCACAGTGTGAATACATAATTAGATGTGAAGCGTAATAATTTGGCAAGTTTGAGACCAGGATGTACCTTTAGGTTGGGTGTCTTTAAGTTGGAAAATAGCGAAAATGTGATATTTATACATAGTGTGATATTCTACTATTTAAAATGAGTTAGAAATATACATGAGCAATTTAAATAGAATGATTAAAATGGAGATCACATTTTACACTTTATGTGAAAATTACACATTAGTTTATAGGGAATACTACTTGAATAATGCAGACAATTTTCTATTGAAGAAAATTTTAATTAGAGAAAATTAAATGTACCTGCATTTTTTTATGTAGACAACATTTTTTTCTCTTCTCCCGTTGATCTCCGACTCTCTCACCTTTACATAGTAAAACTAACCGATGAGATTTATGTTTTAAATTCATCGAATTAAAAAATAAAAGGAAGAAGCTAACATGTGTTTTTAGAATACGTGTTCTGAATTAAATATAAAAATATTGTATTGCCTCAAAAAGAAAAATAGCAAAGAAATTTCTTTTCCATGAAATGAATGAAAGACTTTATATAGGTGTTAGTGACAGAGATACAAATGTTTTAGGTCCTCTTTTTTAGTAAAAAAAATGGGACAGTGCCCTGTTGGAATATGGTAGGTATGTAACTTTATTGAGTAAAAAAGTCAACATTGGAAGCCATGTAGTCAGCGGACTAATCACCAACATACGAATTATAAGCTGATTATTAATAGTTGTTTGATGTTAATAAGGTTTAAAGGAGTTAAATATCTAGGGTTCCAATCATAATAAAAAAAATATATTAACATGTTAACATTTATCATTTAAAAAAAGTTGACGGATCATACCGTAAATCATTGTAGGGTTTATGTATCAATTCTATAACCAAATCAATTCAACTCAAAAATATCTAAACATGTTAAAATCAATAGTATCAAGTTTGTTATGAGCATATAAAAGCAATATAGTTTGTGTAATTTACCTCGGAGGGACCGAGTAACCAAGCAAAGAATATAGTGGTGAAGACGGCAAAATATTCCCTTGCTAACTTAGATGGTGGCATCACTCTCCTTATCTGCCCTTCGTCATGCACAATTTTATATTATATAAATAAACATAGTAATTAACGTCGTTATATTATATATTATAGTTTTTTTATTTACCAATTAATATATTATAGATTTTATATTGTATATTATGCTCAAACATTCAAAGTAAGAGCAGTGACAACACAAAAATTAACAAGTTGAACGATGATTTTCCTTTAGCAAAAAAAAAAACTGTTGCAAAGAAGAGATGACATGGATTAAATTTCAACATATTGGAAACAACTAATTGGGGTCCGTTTGAGTTGGCATATTTAAGTGTATTTATATCCACATATTAATACTTGTGAGAATATTTGCGAGAACGGGTGGAAATTGCTTATGACATGTTCAGTTTGTCTCCATAAACTTTTTAGCACAGTACAATTTATGTCAAAACAATTTGACTTTTTTATCTTGTTATAGAAATAGTTTTTCCATAAGCACTTGTATCATTGTATGCATAAGTGTCCAATTAAGTTGTTTATACAAACAGAACCTTACTGAACCTGGAAGTCTCCACCAACTAGTGGATTCTAGAAAAGGAATAACGAACACTTGTGTTTCATTTTTATATATATCTAATTCTATCATGCCAAACAAATGGGAAGTGGGAAGTAATTAATAGTTTAAAACTTGAAAAAGAAATCAAACATGATTGAAATGAAAGCACAAGAGGAATATGACACAAAATTGTAATGAACTCACCACTGAAAGTATTGGCTTTGGAAAAGCTCTATCAAGTGCATCTAAAATAACTCCTTGCTGTTGAGTAGTATTAAATTTGTGTGAAGCCACGGTAGCTGCCTCAACAAGGCTATCAAAACCACTCTTATTGTTACTGATTCCTGCAGACGATTCAGAAATGATCGTAAACAACGAAAATTACTGGTTTTAGAAATGAATTATACTAATCGGAAAAGGGGATGAATTACCTGTTGCAGCTTGAACGCTTTTTGATAAATGGTTTATAGCTAATTTATCAAACCAATTATCTTTGTATACATTAGTTTTTCTTAATGTTTCTTCTGAAATATCATCTGTAGGCCTTGCAAGAACTCCAACTACAAAAGTGTGTTTTGGTTTAAGTCTTAGCTTCCTCCACTGAGCTAAAGTTGGTGTTAGGCTCATGTTATGTGCAATCATCTTTGAATCCATTTGTGGGTGTTATTGAAATTCATGTGAAAGGAGCTTATATAAGAGGGGATTAATAAGGACAAATAGTGCATGAAAAGCATCTTAGCACAAAGCTCTTACTCCTGATTCTGTTTGTGACTCTCTAGATGCTTTATTTGTTGGCTTATGGTACTTCCAGTTCTATCGAAATGATGTGACATAATTCTAGTATTCTTTATTAACTTATGTCTAATGCTTCGGTCACAAGTTGTGTTCCACTGCCAATGTTCCCCTTATTTTGTTTTAAATGGAATAAATGTGGATTATTAAGGCCGGTTGGGACTGTAATCTTGTAGAGATTTTATAAAAGAACATGTGACGTGTACATAAACTATTTTTTGCTTACTTTCAGTATATGAAAACATTTTTTTTTTGTATAAAAATAGTTTATATGTAAATATTTGTATGATAGGTGTCTGTACTATAACTACATATTTCAACTGCTTATCCAAACAGAAAATAAATAGAATTTACAAGTCGGTGAACTTGACTCAAGTCTAACTTTGAACTAGCAAGTGATTGCATCAGCTTAAACCGTTGAAGCTAAAATTGATTGAACCCAAAAAGAACTAAACAAAAACAAAAAACATAAGAAAGAAGACATGGTTTGTAGAAATTAAGAATAGAAAACTTGACACTTTAATTCGAAGTAGTATCAGCCACCCAAGTTTTGCTCTATGATAAAGCAACTGCTATTCAAAGTGTCAAGTTTCACATCCTAAAAACAGCTAAAGTTGTTGTCATGTTACTTAAATGTTGCAGGTTTCACATCCTAAAAACAGCCTCTTGTATAAAAAAAATAGGATAAGGTTATGTGCAATACACCAAGAATGGCTGGACCCCTTCTTGAACCCTACTTAAGCAAAAGTACCCTTGTATCTACACACAAGTTTTTTTGCTAAATAAATGTACCTGTTACCGTAAGTTCTTTTATACATGCTAAAGAGGCTACTTTTAAATCCATATTTGCCTAGTTTTGTACGCAGGTGTCAATTAGCCCGAGTTTTAATCCACAGTAACCAATTAACCCTAGCTTTTTGCCTAACCATTGCACAGATCAAAACAAAACAAAACAAGCAGGGAGGACACTGCCAATAAAGACATACAAATCACAGATCCAATATAATAAACAAGTTCTAAAAACTCCAACAGCATCACAAATATCTAAGACAGACAAATTAAACCATCCAAAGGACCACATAAGAATAGCACCATTTACACACTACCATATCAATTCATTCAAAATTCTAAAACTACCCTACTGTGATCACCATCATTTCAAGTCTATTCAAGTCATAATAAAAAACACACCCTAATTAAAATAAACAGCACCACTACATGACAACAAAAGCAAAGAACTCATTCTTTGGCAGTTTTGTTGATCAAGGACTTGTGGATGTGAGGAATGACACCACCACCAGCAATTGTTCCCTTGATAAGGGTATCAAGTTCCTCATCACCCCTAATAGCTAACTGCAAATGCCTTGGCGTGATCCTCTTCACCTTCAAATCTTTGCTAGCATTTCCAGCAAGTTCAAGAACTTCAGCAGTCAGATACTCCAGAATGGATGCCAAATACACTGCAGCTGTTGCTCCGACACGTCCATTAGCTTGGACTCTTTGCTTCAGCTGTCTGTGGATCCTACCCACAGGAAACTACAACCATAGCAAATTTTACAGTTAATAAACAAAAGTTACTTAACAAAACAAAAATAAGAGGGGAAAATGGGTCTCTCTAATCTGTAAATGATTATTAACAGGAAACAACATCTACATGAAATCCAAAGGCAATAACTTAATCTCAAAAATCAGACATTTGATAACCATACACTAATAGTGTAAAGATTTTTTACACAACAATTGTTAAAGTTTGAAAACATTTTGATAACCATACACTAGTTCTAAAGTTACAAATATTCAGTGTGATTTCTTCAACGCTGTAAACTTTTAACATAACCTTAATTCGAAATTAAACTTATAACAACATTCCAACAAAAAATTACTTCTCTGCTACAATTTACAATAAAATCAAGTTAAGTTAATTAAAAACTTCAATTTGAATTTCCACACAAAAAATAAAAACCTTCGATTTGAATTGAAGTTGTAAGATCTTGAAATTGTTTACTCTCTGAAAGCAATTAGTTGAATTTTTCATCAAAAAACATGTATCACATCACATATATGACATAAACAAGAAAAAACATGTTATCAGGGGAAGAAAAAAAACAGACATATCAAAGATTAAAACTTTATAATCAACCCCCAATTGTGTATCCCAAAACCATCGCTTAATTCTGTTTCAAACCCTAACCCTAAAAAATTAAAGAACAGAGAAAAAGCGATAGTAAAAGATTTAGCAAAGATTAAATCTATGGGTATCTGAAACTATCGCTCAATTCTCTGTTTCAAACCCTAACCCTAAAAAATTTACACGGAAAAATCGAAAGTGAAAGATCTAGCAAAATTAAAACGATACAATCAAACCCTAGATGGGTATCTGAGAATTATCGTCTAATTCCTTGTTTCAAACCCTAACCCTAAAAAATAAAGAAAATCGAAATTACAAAGAAAGGGAAAAAAGGGTTTTACCTGAATTCCAGCACGAGAAGAACGAGAAGTGGGTTTCTTCTTGTCTTTGTCTTTGTTAGCCGCGGTGGTTTTCGCTGCAACAAGACCTTTTCCTCCTTTTCCAGCCATTGCTTAATCACCTGAAAATTTCAAAGAAACGCATCAATGAACAAAAACTTGTTAATCGAAGAGAAAAGAAGAATAAAAAATGTTGAAACGAAGAAGAGAAGAGAAAAGTAGAAGAGAAACCTTGGAATCGAGAGAGAGAGAGAGAAAAGAGTGAGAGTGTGAAATTAGAGATTTTAGATCGAAAAGAAAAATATAATGGGGTGAAATATCGTTGTCACGGTCATTAAATTGAAATTTTGGAATATACGTTTTGTTTGAATTTTTTTGGCAAAATAATAGGCGCTTAACTTTGCGTGGGAAACTAATTTTCAATCCCAATTTCGAATATTTCGTTTTACCGCTCTTGCCTTGTACTCTCTTTATGGGCTGAGGTGAGCCAATTAATTGTAACAAGTTTTAACGGGTATTCCCCCGCACATGAACTACAAATTTAAACTAACGTTTGCAATGTGGCTTGATCCGAGTCATTCTTACCATACTATAGAAAAAATATGGTTTGATTTACTTCAATTGACTTTTAAAATTCGAACCAAATCAGTGTGGTTTTTTTAGATAATACATTTTTTATTTTTAATATTAAAATCAAATTAAAAAGTTAAAACACAATATTTTTTCGACATAGACAAAATTTAAAATATGAACAAAAAGTAATCATATTCGGTAAGAAATGTAAAAAAAACTAAAATTTTATCATTCTCTAAAAGTTCACGTAATACGTAAATATTTTTTTTGAAATAAAAAACAAAGAAGAAACTTAAAAAGAAAAAAAAATGTCAATTTATAAAAGTTTGACTGAGTTTCTATGAGTATTAGGGGCCGTTTGAATTGACTTATTTTAGAGCTTATGCAAAGTAGTTTATGTAAATAAAGAAGCATTAATGTATTATTTATAAATTTGTTAAGGTAGTTTATGAAGAAGAAAAAATTAGAAATATACAATTTTCGTTAGTTAGATCTTATGAATTAGCATAAAAGCTTATTTATTTGCATAAGCTCTTTTTCGTAAGAAAAAATATGCAAAGACTTGGCCATATAAATAAAGGTTTTGTGTGTTAGTATTTTTTTTTGCATCAATAGTTAGTGGATTTTGTTGTAGCCGGTATTACCTCACATTTCAATGTATGTAATCTGTAATCATTGATTATAGTGGAATTCATTTTAATGGCTTTGCTCGTAGATTAGTCAGCGCATTGTTGGATACTACGTTAAATCTTATGTTGTTTTTCATTCTGTCTTTTACTATTATTGTCATTGTTCTCGCATCTTGTTATAACAAATTGGTATCAAGAGCCGTGTTCGGATTTGCTCATGCATGAACGATGGTTGGAGGTAAAAGTTTAAGAGTCGATAAGTTCACTGGAGGAATAGTTTCAGTTTGTGGCAGACCAAGATTCGGGTGTTGCTTAAACTGAAGGTGAGAAAAACCACAAGAAGGGGGGGTTGAATTGTGTTTTCAAAAACTTCTTCCTTACGTTCTGAAGAACTGTTATCAGGTTCAGAGTCTGAAGTAGTTCACAGTCTGAGTGAGTTCAAAGTCTTAGTGCAGCGGATAAATGTAAGAGAACAGAGAAAGAAAGAACACGGGCAATTACACAGGTTCCTTCCACAAACCGGAAGTAGTCATGTCTCCCTTGCACTTCCAAGGAGAGTTCCACTAAAATGTAATGTCAAATTACAAGTTGCTCAATCACACAAGAAAGAGACTTCTTAATGCTCAAGGACAACTCCAAGAGACTTCTATGCTCAATCACACCTGAAAGAGACTTTTATGCTCAAGGACAACTCCAAAAGACTTCCTTTGCTCAATCACAACTGAAAGAGACTTATCTTAACAATTACAAAGAATTGAATAAGGTTTTGAATACTTGATATACAATCAGAGGTATTCACAATACAATACGACACAGAACAGACTCTGTTTTTCTAGACACTTAGGAATTCTAAGATATGAACAATTGAAAGAATTCTCTAAGTTGTTGATGTTTTGTTTTCGACGTTTTGCACAGAGTGTATTGGCCTTTTATGTGCGTGTGTATTGTTGTCTGTTTTCTTCAAGTCTTTATCCCTATATATAGAGGATTTGAGAGACGTTGAGAATTAGCCGTTACATCAACTTGTCTTGCTTGAAGCTTTGATTCTTCACCATTGATCTTTTGCCTGATTTGATAATTGTC
>Ga0315914_1000171_pt1 | contig 64603 bp, 32 predicted proteins | sample MpolenodulesMG_FD_203920 | JGI IMG/M metagenome (GOLD analysis project Ga0315914, IMG submission 203920) | Medicago polymorpha root nodule microbial communities from Los Angeles, California, United States - elongated nodules | ecosystem: Host-associated > Plants > Roots > Nodule | place: USA...
ACCCAAAAAAAAAAAAGATTAGCATGGAGCACAAAGTGTTATTCATCCTTTGCTTACTGCATGTCTTAATATCCCTAGAAATTGATCCCCAAAATATTGCATTTGAAGAAAGTGTTATTTTGAACGGGTTGCGAGTTAATCTAGTAGGAAAACTAACTGTCTTCTTGGAAGCAAACCATGCTCAAGCAGGTTCACATAATCAAATGTACATGACGAGCTACGCTCCTACACGCAGAAACCACAAAACCAATTCCATCTCATTACCTTCCATTTGGGCTAACAATTTAATTTAATGAAAACCGATGCCACAAAATTTGAATAACATGCTGGCAGTTGCCCACTGCCCAGTGGCTAATGCTACACGTCTTAAGTAGCATTAAGAGTAATATGCAATAATAATATCAGAACGGGCAAAAAAGAGCCTACAGAGCAGGTTAAGTTACACTCAAATTTCCCTACTCCCAAATCCCAACTTCAATTTAAAAAAGCAACATTAAATAAGCACATTGCATAAAGAATGACTAGGAATCTGTTCGGATTTAAGTTCGGAACGACTATTACTACAGGGACTCAAACATGTTTCAATCATTCCATCTCTATCGGCATGTTACGGCTATCAAAATGAAGTTAAAACACAATATAACAAAAAGTATTCATCTTACGATTTCTAGTTCAACGTACTTCCTGTGCATCAGAAAATATAACAAACAAAAAATCAACCAGAAGCTGCTTCTGGTTTTTCAGGAAGACAAATGTGAAAAATAAATAAAAGGTTTTTTTCTTCCTTTTGAAAATCCTGAAAATGTTCAAAGAACAAAGCAAAAAAGATGATAATAAAAGATTAAAAGAAACTTATAGTGCACCCAATGCAAATCATCCCTCATTATAAAATGGGATGATGACTACAGAGAGGCCTAAAATAGTACTTATATAAAACTAATTGGTGTTGAGGCCACCTCTTCAGTCTAAGGATAACAACTTTCAACCTATTCAAGGACTGATCAATTTCTCTAAAGTCTACTGTAAGTTGTCTAATCTGATTTTTGCTTTGATCTTCTTGCAGACCCACTTGTACATCTCCCAACAAATTTCAAAACCTCGTCAATTAGAATGACAGGCAATGCAACCGCCAAAACCAAAAGCCATTCATTGAAGCTCAGGGGCACTATGCCAAAAACTTTTGCTAAGAATGGCACATACAAGATCAAAAAGTGCAGCCCAAACGAAACGGACATTGCCAAAAGAAGCCAAGGGTTCACCCAGGGAGGCATTGTCAAAAGGCTTCCATCTTCAGACAGAGCATTGAGAGAGTTGAACATTTCAATAGCTACCAACACAGAGAGGGACAGTGTCATGGCTTTCACTTTACCAGTAGTGAAGTAGTCGCATGGGTCGGCATCAAAAGATATGACTCTAGAACCAGCGGTGAAGGGAGCAGCAGTGAAGTTATTCCAAGAGGAGCATTGACCCCAGTTGGCAAGCTGGGAGTAAGTGACAAGAGTATGTCCATCGCCGCTGAGGTCAATTCCCATGAAGGAACCATGTGTATACCATATAATGAAGACACCAACAGTAGCTAATCCAACATAAATCCCAATAACCTGTGACGTATAACAATAGGGAGAACATTAGAAGCAAGTGAGTAGTGACACATACTATCAGCGTTCAAAACATAACACAGCTACAGCCCAATAAGGATACAACCAGAAAGAAAGAGAAGGCAAATTACCAGATAGCGGAATAAAATCCACAAGTTAATAAGTGAGTCATCACTGCGACGAGGAGGCTTCTTCATTATATCCTTATCTGGAGGATTAAATCCCAAAGCTGTTGCAGGGGGTCCATCAGTGACAAGATTAACCCACAGAAGCTGGACAGGTATCAGTCCTTCAGGAATACCTAGTGCAGCTGTAAGAAATATAGAAGCGACCTCGCCAATATTGGAAGAGATCATGTACCTGTGAAATTTAATTCAGTTACAAGATATCTTAAATTTAGCATCTATCATTAGATACTGTGCTTAAAATAAAAGCATATATAGATAACTAATTAATTGAAGTGTGTTTAAAATAACAGCATATATAGGTAACTAATTAATCGAAGTATAAAGCCAGATATAAATTACAGACATTAACAAGTAAATGGGGCGCCATGCCCCTCCAGATTGAGTGCCATACAATTGACTACTTTTTTTCAAGTATGCACTTTAGAATTGCTAAAAGAAGACATTAGCAGAAACATATTTGTAAAATGAAAATCAAATGCAGCAAATCTGGACCTGCTCCATCCACACCACAAAATCTCTGTTATTAAAGACAAAACTAGATCAACAGATTTAAACTTCCCCAGAATCTAAATTAAACCAAACTAATTACAACTCACACTTCTATCTTATCATCCACCCTTTCCTTTATGATTTGTTTGTTTGATATTCTTAGGCATGAACTCGCAAAAGAATACACATCAACACACATTATGAAAGCACATCTTATGACCTCATTATTTCTGAAGAGATAACTATAGTAATATATAGCCAGCATAAACATGGTAAAGAAGGCAAAAAAGAAATTTTATTTTTTAAAACCAACTAAACAAAGATAGAAACAACAATGCAATGAATTATATCCTTCCTTTACAGCATTGATTTATGTGGATAACCAGTCATTTCATTAGACCTTATGCAAAAATTCTCAATCCAGTGGATGGAGTAAAAGCCTACTGCAAGGTGCCAACAACATCTCAGAGCCAATACAAAATATAAAGATGAATGGATTTACCTGATAAAAGCCTTCATGTTATTGTAGATAGATCTACCTTCGCCAACAGCAGCAACAATTGAACTAAAATTATCGTCTGCTAACACCATATCTGAAGCTTCCTTTGCCACCTAGATTTAACAGCAATATATAAAAAGGATTAATCACCAGATAGAAAATAACAATATAAACTTGTATTCCTTAACCCAACATATTTCACTCATTAGTCAGAGAGAAACACGTTGAAAACAATAAATTTGCATCAATCCACTGCACCAAATTCAAATCCTTATACAATTTCATTACAGAGCCCATATCAATAGCAAAAACAAAATACCTCGGTCCCTGCAATGCCCATTGCAATACCAATGTCTGCAAGCTTTAAGGCAGGTGCATCATTAACACCATCCCCAGTCATAGCTACCACCTCCCCATCCTCTTTAAGAAGCCTCACAATGTCCTGCTTGTGTCTAGGTTCAGCTCTCGAAAACAAAAGCCCACCAGTCTGTCTCAGATAAGCTTTTTTATCACGGAGTTCCATAAAATCTTTGCCAGTTAAACTTTTTGAACTAATATCTTCATTGGGTGCAAATACACCTATTTCGCGGCATATAGCTTCAGCAGTGTTTTTGTTGTCTCCTGTTATAACCATAACACGAATTCCAGCTGCTCTGCAGTCTTCAATTGCCTCGTAAACCTCCTCCCTAGGAGGATCCTGAGTACAATTCAACAATCATTTTTACAGTTACTATACCAAACAAAATCATAGAAGTGAGAAAGTATAAAATGCAAAATGGAAAGCTCAAAACTTACCCTCAACCCAACCAAGCCAACAAAAATGAGTTCATCTTCAATTGATGAATAATTGTTAGGGTCAAGCAAAAGCTGGTGGGCTGGATGATCCTCGTTCCCATTATAGTTTTCAAAATTAGCAAGCTCGTCCTTGTAGGCAAACCCCAAACAGCGTAATGCACTGGTGGACATCTCATGAAGAGCTTGCAATATGAGTTTCTTAGCATTATCGTCCAGCTTTACAACTGAACCATCACGCAACTGAACTTTAGAGCTTCTATCCAACACATTTTCGACAGCACCCTATCAAAAGTTAGGGCCAAGTGTCAGTTTGACATATTTCCCAAAAGTACAGAGAAAGGGAACCAGAAACCAAAGGACATTGAGGCTTATAAATAGACTAAAAGCAACAGAAACTGTCCTAAATAATATGGATGTAGAGGCAAAATGAGAAGTGAGTCAGAAGAACAGACTGGTCATAAAGACCTTGTCTTAAGAAATTTAATATGAAAAATATCAGTCTTTTAAAAGAACTTTATGCTACAGAACTGGTATCAATAACAACAACAACCACTAAGTGGGGTCGGTTACATGGATCAAATTACGCCATGATGTTCTATCATAAACAATATTTCGGTCCAACTCATTAATTTCTAAATCATTCCTACTAGTTTCTCTTGTAAAGTACACATAAATCTTGGCAAAATAATAATGTACTACAAAAGTTATGTCAAAACACATGTTTTGTTCTTTAAACTAGTCTAAAAAAATGTCAGAAGCATTTTGGTGATCCAGGGTGCTACTTAGTCAAATATTATCATTGTTTATGTTAACGACATGAATGGCCTTTTGCTTTGATATCCAGAATATATAGATAATCTTACTCCAGAAGAACAATAAAAAGACCTTAAACTCTAATAAAAATGTGTAGAAGATTCACCTCTAAAGAAAAAAGTTATCTTTAATTTATTTTAAGGAAAAACAGGTGATAAAAGTAAAAAATCCTATACCAATCCAAATTAAGCAGCATTGCCACAAAACGAATATTAATTTAACAATTACAGAATTAGATAATAAGTGCATAGTGGGGAGAAACCGTGTTATAGCAGAAAGAAATAATACCTTAACCAGCAGAGATTTCTTTTTCCCCACACCAGAGTCTACAATAACACCCATTGACTTCCTGTCACGGTCAAACTCAAGAGTAGCAATCCGCTGATCATGTTCGTTCCACCATTCACAACAACCTAGATCAAAATTTGAAGGTAAGATATCTAAGTCTGTTTATTGAATCAGTTCCATTACTAACTAGTAGAATTAGATGACAATAAAGCCACAGTTTTTGGTCTAAACACTTGGTCTTTCTGCCAAGCTTGGGAATCCATTACAAAAACAAAACAAAATAAACACTTCAGGAAGGTAGCGGCATTGCAACTTGTTCAAGCCTTTGACTAAGGTACATCAATCTTACTTCCCGGTGAAAAGCAACTAATAAAAACTTACAAAAGTGATTAAACTTACAATAAGTTTCTTCTTGTCAAAAAAACTTACAAAAGTGGATTAACTTTTAGGTATATTAAAAGGAGTTATCAAGTCATATGCTTTGGTAAATCAGCAGAGATGGTTTTTACAAAGATTAAACTTACGCAGTATGGTACTTTTGCTTCCTGATTGTACATCTTTGGATCCTTCAGGAAGGCCCATCTTCTCTACCAAAACCTGAAATCCCAAGGGAGAATACAAAAAATAATCAGATACCTTTACAGGCTAAATTGGACAGTTTTGAATGGACAGGAGAGAACCAAATAGCCCAATTTGCCTCCAAATGATCAAGAGACAGTGCTAATTTGGACCCACTAAGCTAACACTCAAAGCAATTACAATCAAGAGACAGTGCTAGTTTGAAACCACTAAGCTAACACTCAAAGCAATTACGATCAAGAGACAGAGCTAATTTGAAACCACTAAGCTAACACTCAAAGCAATTATCTAAAAGGATGGTTCACACAGATATTAATTGCAAACAGTACACAAGCCAAAGAACATGAAAAGATATATCTTGCCTTCAAAGCTGCTTCAGTGGGCATTCCATGGGCAACAAACTTATGCTCTGACTGTGATATTCCGGCATCATTACAAACAGCAGCTATTTTCGCTATGGTCTGAAGGTTAGCATCCAATTGACCAGCCGGCCAATTCTCTATTTGACCATCATTTGGATTATATGTAGTTCCTTCGACCTTAAAGGCTCGCAGTGCGTCTACATTAGTGCCAATAGCTACAAGTTTCGAAACAGCCATCTGGTTTGTAGTCAGTGTACCAGTTTTATCAGAACAGATCACAGTTGTGCAACCCAGGGTTTCAACACTTGGTAGCTTCCTAACCAGGGCATTCTTCTGGGCCATCTTGCGAGTACCAAGTGCGAGACAAGTCGTAATGACCGCAGGCAATCCCTCGGGGATAGCAGCCACAGCCAACGCCACAGCAATCTCAAAGTAATACGTACACTTCTCGAAGGAAAACTTGAAGTTGGTAGGCCACCACCCATCATCAACATATTCCCATGTAAGGAAATACTTAACATTGATGAGCCAAACCAAAATACAAATAAGTCCAATCATCATCGTCAGCCTCTCTCCAAATTCATTAAGCTTCTTCTTCAAAGGAGTATCTTCCTCACTCTGCGATGCCTCATGTATCTGGTTATGCACCTTCCCAATCTCAGTATCCATACCAGTCTGAGTAACCAAGCAAAAGCAATGCCCATTAACAACAGTCGTCCCTGCGAACACAATACACTTTTTCCCTTGAATATCAGCATCCTCAGCAACAGGCTTATTAGTCTTATTCACTGCTTCACTCTCACCGGTCAAAGAACCCTGCTCCAATCTCAACGTCGAGCTTATCAATTCCACAACCCTCATATCAGCAGGCACCTTATCACCAACCTTAAGCTCCACAATATCACCAGGAACGAGATCCTTCGCGGGCAAGCTAGGTATCTTCGTGTTATTCCTAATCACCGAAGCTTGCTCCGATTGAATCTCTTTCAAAGCCTCCAAAGCCTTCTCCGCATTACTCTCTTGCCAAACCCCAACAATAGCATTCACAATCAATATCAAAAAGATCACCAACGGCTCAACGAAAGCCGTAATCTCCATCTCACCACCTTCATCACCATCATACCAAGCCAAAACAAACGAAATAATCGCAGCAGCGAGAAGAATACGAACCAACGTATCGTTAAACTGTTCCAAAACCAATTTCCAAATGGATTGGCCATCGTGCTTCTCCAATTCGTTAAAACCATAGATCTTACGGCGATTCTCAACCTCATCGTGACTCAAACCCGTTTTCACACTCACCTTAAAGTGTTCTTCGCATTCACGCACATCTTTCGCCCAAGCTTTGAAGATTTCGCCGTCGGAATTATCAGAACTCGTGTTCTCTTTTCTTCCATAATTTTCGCCTCCTTTCCCCATTGAGATCCAATTAAATTAACCTAGAGAAAACAATTTTGTATTGTTTCTCCTAGTTAATTCATGAAAATCGGAAACCCTAATTAGTAGTTAGGTATAAAATTGGGAAAAGGAATCGATGAAATTGAAATCGAGATCGCAGAAATTAGGGATAGTGTGTGCACTAGTTGAACAAGTTGAAGGGGTTAAAACAGAAAATGAAGAAAAAAAGGAAAAGTAAGAAAGAGAAAGGTTCGTTTTCGTTAGAAGGGGTCACGCATCGAAGAGTGTGCTTTGCGAGTAAGCTAAGCTAAGCTAAGCTGTGTGAAAGTGATTGGATTTGTGTCGCTTTCAGTGGCTAATGGTGATTATTTAATTAATCAAAGGGTTTTAAGGGAACATCCGTAGAAATTTCGTGGTACCATCGTTGGAGATTAATGCAGATTTTATTTCATTTTAAAAAAGTCAATTAGCGATATTGGAAATTGAAAAGTTCTATTGGTGATTTTCGGTCAAAAAAATAAAGTTGTATTCATGATTTGTCGTTCGTTTATTGGTTGACCTCCATCACTATGGCATCCACTTGCAAAATTGTTGGCCAGATTCTACTACTACGCATATGGGTTCATCTCGAACCTTCTTTCATAAAACCTTCACGCCTCACACACGTACGTACTCCCTATTTTAATTAGGGATATTCAAACGAGTGCCTACAATTATTTTTTAAAGATTTTTCCAAAAAATATAAAAATTAAAGATTTTAAATTGTGGTGTAGGTTTTTAGAAAACTTAGGTGTTCAATGTCTTGAAAATTGGGTTGGATCCTTAAAAAAAGGTTAATAGACTTTTAACCTCCTGTAATATAGATTACTTTTGTTTTTGCCCCCTCTAAAAAAATTAAATTTTGTCCTTGTAAAAGGAAGATTCTTCATGATTGTTCTAAGCCCATTTACTCAGCAGAATCTCTGAGGTGGCACTTAGATGGTTTTTTCTTTTTTTTTTTGCTTGCCACATGTAAAAAATATATTTTACACATCATTTATATTTTAAAAAATAAAATATAATTTAAAAAAATGAAAATCTATTTTAAAAAAATCTGAAAATTAATTTTCAAAATTTTAAAAAATATGAAAAAAATTCGAAATTAAAAAAACATTTAGATTTTTTTCGAAATTTAAAGAAATAGAAAAAAGTTCTTATCTTTTTTGAAATTAAGAAAATATTTAAAAATGATGGAAGTTAATTTTCAAAGAAATTTTTTTTTTGAACTAAAAAAGTTTTTTAAATTTTTTCTACAAAAAATATAAATTCAGGAAAATATTTTAATTTTTAAAAATCTGGATATAAATCTTTTTAAATTCCAATTATATAATCTGAAAAAAAAATTGATTTTATTTAAATTTTTAAAATCTTAACTTCATATTTATTTTGAAAATTTTAAATTTAGAAAAAATTCAGATTTTTTTTTTGAAATTTTTTATAAAATCTTGAAATATTGTTCAAGAATTCAGATTTTATGAAATTTTGAAGATTTTTTAATTTTTTAAATTCTCAATATAATTTTTTTTAATTCAAATCAAAATCTTAATTTCAGTTTTTTTTTTCAAGAAAAAATTCAGATTTTTTTTGATATTTTTTATAATATCTTGAAATATTGTTCAAGAATTCAGATTTTACGAAATTTTTTAAATTCTGAATATATATTTTTTAATTCATATCAAAATCTTAATTTCAGTTTTTTTTTTCAAAAAATTAAAATTTAGAGAAGAATTCCGATTTTTTTCGACAGTTTTATTCCTGAATTTTAATGAAATCTTTTTCGAAATTAAAAAATGAAAAAAAAATCGAAATTGGGAATATTTTTAAAAAAAATTCTGGAACTTAATTTTCAAAATAAAAAAATTAGATAATATAATATTTTTTGAAGTTTTTTTAATTTTAATTTATATTTGGATATTTAAGAATCTTTTTCGTGGTTATTTTATATTTTTTGAAAAATTTGAAATATATTAAATTTGAGATTTTTTATAATTATTTTCTAAATTTAAAAACAAATTATTTTTGTCCTAATTAATTCGTTTTTTTTATTTTTTAAAATTAATTTTCATATATTTTGTTTAATTATTTATGACGTGTAAATTGTTTTTTACACGGGGCAATCAAAAAATAAATAAAAATGAAAAAGAAAAAGCCACATAGCTACCACGTCATAGATTCTGCTCACTCAAAGGGCTCGGGGCGCAATTCTGAAGAACTTTATTTTACAAGGACGAAATTTAAAAACAATAAAATTACAGGGGACAAAACCAAAAGTGTCTTATATTACAGGGGGTAAATGACTATTATCCTGAAGAATCTTTAAAGAAGGTTTTATAAAAACTTAGGTGTTCCATGTCTTGAAAATTGGGTTGGATCCTTAAAAAAATGTCTTAGAAAATTGAAATAGTATTTGTCTTTTTTAGAAAATAATTTCTTAACTTTGAATCGATGGAACAGTAAGATCCATCGAGGTACTTTAGAAATTGAAATACCTCTTGTTGTAGTGGTGTTGCAAAGGTAATATTCGTAGTTGTTTTCATCAACACCAAAAGAATTAGGGTTTGAGAAAACATCGTGAGTGCAAAATCAAAAATGTAAACCATATTCATTGACTATAAGGACAAAATCAAAATCGAAGTTGACTTTATGATCTTGATCCTTTCTATCTGACATGTTCGTTATGTTCGCTAACGACCTCTAAGGGTCTGTTTGGTTCGAGAGTTTTGGAGGGGAGGGGAGATTTTTAATTTAAAGTGTTTGGTTCAATTTTTAGAAGGGAATGAGAGGGGAGATGATCAAATTTTATTGCACTGTCAAAATTTTCCGTATATTAATTTAAAATCTCAATATTATCCTTGTAACAACATTTATTATTATTATGTTATATTATCCTTGAAACAATTTTTACTATTATTAGGTTATAGGTTATATTATCCTGTAACAACTTTTATCACTCCTTGTAAAACCTTATTTCTAATTCATTATTCCATCGTCTACACGTGTTGTTATAGATTACATCGTTATTGTTTCGTTACTTTATTATCCTTATTTAATTAAGTTTAAGGGTAAAATAGTAAAATAATTTTAAAATCCCCCTCCCCCTCCTCCTCCTAATTCTCGAACCAAACGGACCCTCCACTCTCCTCCTAATTCTCGAACCAAACGGACCCTAAGAGGTACGATAATTGATAATTGCGAATAAATTTCACCCTTTTATACGAGCTTGTATGGTTATAAATGTGTTGTCGTATCATTGATTTGCTTGCTCCAAGAACAGATGCTCGCATTCATTGTTAAATGAGGATTTAATCGTAAATTTGAATTGAATCGGAGATCCTTAATTGAATATGCAAACTTTATATCCACATAAGAAAGTGGAGATGATTTTTGTTTGAAATCATTGATTCCTTCTTTCACCATTTTTGGTTTTTCTCCAACGCTGACATCTTACGCCAATTGTTGTGGTTCAAACTTCATGTCTGCTTCATCGTTTGGTACAAGTAAAATAACCATCCATTTCAGCTTAATCCGCTAAAGAAATATGGTAGTGAATGGGTCCTAATTCACTCATGGAAACCACTGCAGCCACCGTGCCAGAGTCAGACATTTCATGTCAAACACACTTGTTGCCTTCTTCTAGTGTGAACCACCACTCAAAGTATTTCTCAATGTGAAGCACACACGTAGGCATCAAATTCACCATCAAACACCATAATCACCATCTTATATAGAATAGCAGGGGAATATACCGTTAACGAAATCAACAATGTTTTGGTTGGAAATGTAGTTAACTTTATTTCATGCTGGAACATAACTAACATGCTCTCTCCAGTCATATTTATAGGCAAAAAACAATTTTATAGGTTCATTGAATAACTAGTGTATCGGATCTATAAATGTGGTCATCAAATTGGTTATCCATGCTACAAACATGTTCAGAATTGGTGCTATACATTTCAGATTATATAACCCGAATTGTTTTTCCCTTGAAATAGGTGTTTAATGGGTGTTTGGATTCTATATTCCAAAAAAATCAAGTAACGTGTCCTATTTTTTGAGGTTTTCAGATTATAAAATCCGAATTGGTGAAAAACTCATTTTTCACTCTATAACAAAGGAAAAACTCAGTTCGAATTTTAAAATCTGAAAATCACAGGGACATTTTTGAAAAAAAAACACAGAATGCACGAGAATGACATAGGATGAAAAAAGTAAAAGTCCAACAAAACTTGTGACAAAATACTAACAATATATTGAGCTTTTTATATTTTAGGCCTCCGTAGTCATAAGAGTGTACTTGTCATTTTATAGCTTGTTTCTTTTTTAAATGGAAGAAATGAAATACTCCTGATCGTTCCTGATCAGAAGGTGACTGTCAGTGCTTTGAATGTGGTGGTTAAATGCTTCTTGGAACGACGGGAGGGAGGTGTACTTGCAGGCACTCCGACGCTCAAGTCAGTAGAGATTAGAGAATGAGGGTTTTAGAGAGAAGATAGATTCTACCTTGGGGACTGTTAAGAGCCCCCTATATATAGAGGTGGGTGGCTACAGAGCCGTTGTAATGGCACAGTGTGTCCGGCGGTTACAAAATTGTGGGAAGTATAACCGTCGGAGAGAGATTCGTGGGAACGTGGGAAGAGACGTTGCAGTTCATTTGAACTGGTCCCGTTTGCTTCGTGCACCCCCTCGCGGGTAAGGGGTGTGTCGCGAGTAATGTTGTCAAATACGGTATTTGGGCTTGGATTGTGTTAGGCCTAAGTAAATGGGTTTTAGGTCTTTCGACCGGTCCAGAACAACTTCTAAATGAAACAAATCCTAACTTTGTACCAATATCAAACGTGATACCAAATAAATTATAAGTTGTTTATATTTTTATACATTTGATTCACGTCATGATAATTTACATTTTTTTTCATTAATCAAGTAACCTATCCACTAAAAATGTATCTTTAAGATGAATAAGTGGAGTGTTAAGAGTTCAAACTTTCACCCTTGCATTGGTAAAATTTAATATAGATTGTTGGATGCGAGTTAGATTCATAAGTAGAGAAAACGTGTAAGGATATACTCTTACTAGAGGTGTTCAAAACTGAATCAATCTAATAGAAAAACCGTAAACCGAACAATTCAAATTGAAAACTGCCAAAGTCACATTTAGTTTGGATGTATTCAAACCATTTATTTGACTCAACTGTATGTTTTTGTTTGATTTGTGCTCTTTTCTTTGAGAGAGATTACTTCAGGAACACAGGAACAAGCGGCATTCAAAAAGATAGAAAAACGGTACTGCTGACGTGTATCCTAATGATATTGGTTAAGAAACCCTTTAAAAAATATTTTGTTTTGAAAGTATAAGTCGTTAATTCTATTGATGTAATGTAATAATTACACAATTTTTTTTTTTGCACAAATTCACTTATTTTAAAATTTCAACAAATATTTTTAAGGGCATTCATTAACATTCTAAAAAAGAAAAAATCAATTGTAGTTTTTTTATAGGTCATCTTCATTTAAAATAATCTTATTTGTCCCATATCATGAAGTATAACTTCTTCCACTAAATTCAACTGGTTTTTTTGTAAGGACTAAACTGAGCTAGTTGGTGATATGAAAGATTAACTTGCAATTACATTTGTTATTATTAGATTAAGTAGTTAATCACTGTCAAAAAAAATTACTATTAAATATTATTAGTCTAAAGACCAATGCAATAACTTAGCAAGTGTACATTCTTTTTAGTAGCTTAATAAAGATAAAAAAATTGAGTGAATAAGTGGAGAGTCGGAGTTCATGCCCCAACCCATACATATATATAAATGAAATATTTACATCAACTGAGTTAAACTCATAGAATATAATACATAGTTTATTTGTACCTTTAATAAATAAAAATGGTATTTTGTCAAAAAAAAAATAATATATTACAAATTAAATTAACAATTTTTTTTTTCCTTCCTTGTATTGAAAACAAATCTAACGTTGTCCATTGCCATCGCGTATTAGGCCAACTTCTGCCCTCGTCCATTTACAACGAAGATCTACAAAAAACAAAAAAAAAATCTCTTGTAATTTTTTTATGACTCATCATAATAATTAAAATTTCCCTTAAAAAAATCATAATAATTAAAATTTATTTTCCCTTGGCAACTTCGTGCAGCAAAGGCTACCATTAGTATTTAATAATAAAAAAAATCAGCATTAGAGTCACATCATCAAGAACAGAAAGGCAAGTAAAGGATACAAAAAAATGAAAACATGATTCTTCCATTTGGCTCTTGTTTTTGGCACCTCATGGCTCCCTAAAGAATCACATTTTAATATGTGTAGTAACATACCATAACAACAAAAAACTCTTCAACTAACAACCAAATAGAAAAAACATAGTCATTGCAAATCATCATCACACATGATATAGCGTGACAAAATTCCACTATGAATCCATTTGAGTAGTCTTTCTTTTCATTCCTTTCTCACACACCAATTTCTTGCAATTTAAGCTTTTATATTTTTCTTCTTTATTCTTGCAATTTATATCCCTCTTTGAAGATTGCCTACTACGTAAGAACCTAAGAGGGAAAAAGATGATGAACTCTACTTGTATATCAAATTGCATCAACGACGCACGAGACCCACGCATTCCAGTGAGAGCCAGCTACGTGAACCTCTACAAGTGGCCGGAATCAGACGCTGCCTTTGTGAGGTCAGTGAGCTCCGGCCGAGAAAATGGTTTGCAGCAACATCCAAGGGTGGTGGACAGCATCTCATGCAGACAACTGTATCTTAGAAGCTACACATTTTGCAGAGACGATGAAAAGAAAGTGATGGAAAAGACCAAGAAATGTTTTGGGAGGGTAAAGGTGAAGAAGGTGAAAGCTAAAAAGATAGCTTGCTCTACTTTGTTTAGTATCTTTCAAAGGTTCTTGTCTTGCTGTGCTAGTGTTGATGTTGTGGATGAAAACCATCACTTTTAATTTTAAGGTTTGTTGATTTTTTTTTTAGAGGAGGTTTGTTGATGGTGTTGTTTTCCTTTTTTTCTATTTATAGTCTAGAGAAATGATTTATGGGTGTTATAAGTTTATTAACTATAAATTTTAAAGAATGTCAGAAATGTGATTGCAGGGCCAATTCTGAGTTCCTTGAATTGAGAAATTATTGCTTTTATAACATTTTTTTTCTCCTTGCATTTTTTATGATTTCTTTGCAAAGCTATAATAATATGTTCATAACAAGGTAATATAGGTAAAACTCTTCTCTTTAAAAAAAAGAAGGTAATATTCTTCTATAAGGTTTGCATTAATTTGGAAAATAATTAAATTTCTTTGAAGAGTTTTTCTTTTTGAGGAGAAATATCTTTGAAAAGTTAAATATCAAAAAATCTACGAGTTTTAATTATTTAATTTTTTTTAAGAAGCTAAATATACTTTTAATCATAGAATAATGATGTAAAACTTGAAATACTAAACAAAAATACAAAATATTTTCATATGTTATATGTTAACTCAATGTTTATGTTAAGAGGTCAATGATTTGATCTATAATACCGAAAAAGTAATAATACCTAAAGTATCTTTACCAAACTAAAATTAATTATATGCATTCAGACAAATTCTAAGGATATTATTTTTTTCACTTGGGATAAATTTTCTCAAGTTCATTAGTGTGTTTCATACCACAAGAAAAGTTTCAAGTAATACGAAATGCAAAAATACTCCAATATTCTTTTACAAGTTTTTTTTTACAAAACTTTTACAAGTTTTTAGAACTAACTAGGTTGCAATTTATTTTTCTTCCATTGAAGATGTACTAAATAATGTTTTCAATAATAATTTTAATAATTATAGCACTACTGTGCAAAAAGTTAATAGTCTCTTCTTTCGAATACATGTCAATATATTTTTGTTGGAACGAAACATTAACATTAAGAATAAACTCACTTGGATTGACGTCGTGGGTTGGTTGACATTTAAAGTGTGATCTTCTTAAGATCTTAAATTCGATTCTTCTCATTATCAATTTTGGCGGACTAGTTTGACTTCTTAAAAAAAAGTTACAAATAATAAAACTTTTGATGAAAAAAGTTATTATTATTTTTTACTTAGTTTGCAGACGTTTATAGGTGGAGATGTAAGTTTAGATGTTTTGTAGTTCATACGTTATGACAAAATGAGAATATATGGTTATTTTTACGTTGTATGTATGTGTTTTAAACAATCCCTTTTCCCCTCATAATGGTATCAACATATTTGATCAATAAATATTTCACTATATTTTCTATTCAAAAAATGGGTGAAAATAAATTTATATTTTTCATTTTTTGGGTGGAATTTCAGTTTTTCTTTTCTTTTAGATATGTGTGCTATAATATATTTATACTTATACTTTAGTAATTGTAAGCTAAGTAGCTACCTGAATAATTTTAAATTATAATCCAAAGTTTATCTTGTTTTTTTTTGTTAACAACTTTGTCTTGTTGATGTTATTTCCCAAAATAAAATAAAAAAATAGGATCATTTTTAAAATAAAATAAACTTCAAAAATTTGTACCCTTCCATGGTTGTCAAACCAGCTACACATTCAGACAGGTTTAGAGGCCACAAGTTTTCAGTTCTTTAAGTGTCAACTAGTACTATAATAATATTTTAATAACAATAATGAAAACAAATATCTTTAAAGGAATCTTCAAGAGTTGTTCTTTGCTAATTTGAATACAAAGAGATAATGTTTTTGACAAATATACAGAAAGATAATTAAACCATAGAAAAGTGAGTAAAATAGAAAGACAATATTATATATCATTTAAATAGAATGAATGAAAGGTATGAAGGTTTGGGTGGAGTGGAGAGATATATGAAAAAAAAATGTTTTGCTACTTGTCTATCATATTGTTTTGATATAAATGGTGATTATGTGAATTAGATGTATAAATTAAGAGAAATGATATTTGAACGATCATTTTTGATAATTTTTGTGACAATTTTCTCTCTCATACTCACATTACTTTTTTACTTTCTATCTATATTGCTTTGATTTTTGTTTCAATACTTCATTTCCTTTATAAAATTTTGATTTTCACAAAAATTATCATATATATAGATGTTTAAATAACACAACTCATAAATTAATCATTTCAATGAATTCTTCACTTTAGTCCAATTTAGTTTTCACATAAAGAGAAAACATATTTTGTGATTATGTTTTTCTGAAGATAAATGCTTTTTACTGTTTTAGTACGATCAGATCACAACATGAATATTACAACTTTACAAGGCCTATGTGAACAGTTATTTTTTCAACTATTCTCTCATGTTAACCACCACCAAGTACACAAGTAACTTTTGACCAATCTCCACTAAAAAAGAACTTTTGACCAACCTCTTATACAAGGACAAGTCAGTATTCTTACATTTCCTTGAATATTCCTTCGTACTATTTTACATCACCTTTTCTCAACTAAATGAAATAATCTTTTTGAGCAGGTTACATTCTCAGCTCATCTATGGTTGGTTTCATTTTAGAAGGACCAAAATTGATTTTCGATATACGTAGAATTGATTCTGATATGTTTGGTTAACATTGAGTAGAATATTTATTCAGTCTCTAAAATTGATTTTAATTGAAGCTAAGAGTTGTTGCTTTTGATTCTAAAATTGATTTTTACACACAAATGTATTGTTCAACTCACTTTTACATGAATTTATCCACACACAAATCACTTATGATTAGAATTACTTTTAACCAAAATCAATTTCAGATGATCAATTCTATCAAAACCAATTCTCTTCACCGCACAACCAAACACACCCTCGGTATGTTAAAATTTGCATTTCTTCTCTTCTCTTCTGATAACCAAATATGTTTAACATGTTAATAAATTCAACACAATCTAACTTCTTATATGCATTTCTTTTCTTCTGAATTTAAAGTGCCAAAAGGGTAAACTCAAAATTTCAAATACATAAAGGAATAACCAAACGAATTGTTGCCTACTTTAAGAATTGAGTAAGAAAATACATTGATAATTGAGAGACAAATTGCAAGTTAACTTAGTGATTTTGTATTTTTGTTGGGAGACAAAATGTGCTCTGTGCAAGTGTATATTCGGATATTCCGCATCGATTCTCACACAACTGGCAATCAAAAGAAGTTAAATACTTGCATTACAATAAACTAAGAAGAAAATTAGTATTTAGATCTTTTATTTTTTTTAGCAAAGTATTTAGATCTTATAAAACGAATAGTTAGTACTTAGTAGTACAGTTAGAAAATCAAGGTTGATACCTTATACATAAATGATTTGTTATACATGCATATGATGCCAAGCCAACCATTATTTACAATTGATATGATATTAGTCAATTTACACTCTCTAAACTAAAGTGAATTGTTCGATTGAGATGAGTCAAATTCAAAAAAAATTGATATTTGAACAACCATTTTGTGACAACTTTGGTGACAACCATGTTTTTCTTTCTTCTTATTGGTCAAAAACAATGAAAAGAGAAAAAGGAAGAGAGAGGATAAGAACTTCATGTGAGTATGAGAGAGAAAATTGTCCAAAAGTTGTCACAAAATGGATGTACAAATACCATTTCTCAAAAAATAATACCTTGTTGTATATTAAAACAAAGGAAAATTCTACGGTGAAGTCATTAAAATGACTTTTTTGGTGAAGTTAATCATATAACCAATCATTAAGCATTTGTGTATTTAATGCATGTCACGTTAAATCATATGGTGTATTGCACATTTGCTCATACGGTTTGTCACTATATCTTTACTTATTGCAATTGTGTCCCTAATTAAATTAAAATTAAAATTTTTATTATTATTTTATTTTTTAATCGTAGAACCATCAAAATTAGAAACAAAAAACTCAGGACATGATGATTTAATCCATTGATCACAGATTAGTGAGCAAATACGATTGAAAATAGCTTATGTAATTTTAGACCATTGATCACAATTTAGATTTACAAACAAACAGTGGATCTGAATTTTGGTTCCAAGTCCATTCCCTCTTCACCTTCTTGAATCACACATCCACACCACACTTACCGTCATAAAACTGGTACCGGCGAAGGTGCCGCACCCACAACCATGGATCAAATTCAACCTTAATTGAAATGGAAAACAACCTAAAGGAACAAAACCTTTAGTGTCAAACCCAGAAAACAACGTTACGGTTTCGCCGGTGGATTGTCCGGCGGAGAGAAAAATTAAAGTGGAAGTAATGAATAATCATGTTCTGACACAGAAATCAGCTTGAGAAAGAATGATTACAACATGGACGGAAGAACGGTCCCATGCCCATGGGTTTGATTTTGCGACGAGTGCTGACGATGAGATGCAGTGGTAGGTGAACTGAGAAGAGGGTGAATGAGTGGTACCCAAGAAGACGGTCAGAATTAGAGGTGAGTGGGCGGTGAGATGCAGTGCAGAGCGGCGGTCGGAAAAGTTGTGATGGAAAAGAGATGAAGTGGATTTAGTACAAGCAGGTGTATGTGAGCTTGACAAAAACCTCACAAGTAATTAATATTTTCTACGAGGACTGATCTGTAAAAAAGTAAAATTTAGTCCTACGGTGGTCCATCAGCAAGACACATGACATCAACAATTATGCTATTGGCTAACCAAAATAACCTTTTCAAAAAAGTCATTTTCTTGACCACACCATAGAAGCACCCTAAAACAAAATCAAAGAGCAATATGAATTACGGAAAGGAATGCCCAATGAAACTAGAAGACACTATTGAAACATAACAAGATGTAATTGCACAACATTGCTAAATGTCAAGGAAGGCAACAGTAATACGTGACTATGAAAAGTTTGAATCAAGCAAAGCAAGAAACCAATCAATGAATACAGAAATGTACTACAACTATCCTCAACATAATCTCAAGCAGAAAATCCACAGAAGAATGATCAGTATAATAACAACTCAGTAATAAGTAATTGAGCGTACAATTTCTCAAGAGACATATATCATAGTTTTGTCTATTCCGCATAATTCATCAACAACATTATCAACATAAGGAAACTAAACATACATGAAGTATTGAATATTCCTTTACAGACACATTAATTTGAAGGCTTGGATGGTATAGGGGAACAATGAAGAAAAGGGTACCGAATTCATCGAACAACCTGATCTTTGTGGTGTGGCGGAGATATCAACACATAGGGATAGGTGCAAAATTCCATAAACAGAAACTTCAAAGCTCAAATTCTTCATCCCTTAGAGCAATTTGAGCTGCTTCCTCTTCCTCCTCGTCAAGAACAAAGTACTCATTTTTCTCCACAGGTCTAAACATGTAGAACATAATGATATAGAAAGCAAGACTAGCAGTCTCTTCAGCAGCATTACTCACCCATTGATACTTATAAGCAGCAATAGTTCTCAAAGCAAACACAACAATTCTTGTAAAATACAGATATCCAATGACAACAATATAAAACTGCCTAAAAAGTGTCAACTTCGCAAGATTCCTCGAAGCTTTTCCATCGGTTTTCGATGTTTCCTTAAGCGATCTAATAGACCAAACAATAGGGAAAATAATGGCACAACAACAAATAATATCAACAAGCAAAAACACCTGATTCCAAGTAACCCAATCTTTGATAAAAGGACCCGTCTCACCAATCACAACAGAAGCTAAATTAGCCAAAACTTGCAGAGGAATCACAATCATCAACACTTTCTTTTCCCTATCTTGCAAAAAAGGTTTCAGAAACGACCAACCAGTACCGATCAAAACAATAACCGTAAACAACACAACAACACGAATAAACTGAAAAATGTAGAACAATACATCCCATCCATGAGGTAAACCAGTAACCTTAACATAATGCTTATCTTCAGCAGCACAAATAAGATTCAAAGACTTCATGATAAGCAAAACAGCCATTAAAAGATGAATGCGGTGAATAGAACGTTTATTGGTGTAACAAGTGTATATCCAAAATACAAAGAAAGTTAAGTAAGCAAGGAAGAAGAGGAAAAAGAGAGAAGGGAGTTGGGTTTGTCCAGCGGAGAGATAGTCTTTAGAAAAGTCTGCATCGAGATTGAAAATCTCGGTGCGAACGAACATGGAAACAGAGGTTTCGGGAGCGCAATTAGCGAAGAAGAGACTGTATTCGTTAGGGGTAGTGACGGGGTAAGAGCGGTTGAAGGAAGCGGAGGGAGGAGGAGAGAGGTCACGGAAAGTGAAGAGACGGGAAATGTAGTGAGAATCGAGGACGCAGAAGGAAGGGTTTTGTTGGATCTCGATGAGGACTTGGATGAGGGTTTCTTCGTTGAGGAGGAAGAAACCGAGACGAGAGGATTCGGGTTGGGAGGAGGAGGAGAGAGGGGTGACGGAGACAGAGGAGACGGAGATGGTGACGTGGCCTTTGGGAGTGAAACCGAATTTTTCGAAGAGGATCATGGGGCGGGTGTCGGAGGTGATGGTGAGGGATTTGATTTCGGCGGTGGTGGGGGAGAGGAAGAGGAGGAGGAGGAGGAGGATGGGGATGTAGGGTTTCGACATTGTGTGATTTGGGGGGGTGAATGTTGAATCTGTTTGTTTATGAAATTGGAGTTGGGTGAATGAAGCAAAGGAGAAGAACGGATCTGAACGCGATGTTGTCACCGCACCACACCAGTAACACGACGTGCCACCTACGTTAGTGGCATTAATTAATTTAATTTGCACACTGCCATTTCTTTCCTTTTTTTCTTCTCTTACAAGCAATTAAACTTGACCAGATTATCCATACATAAATGTACTCGGACTAAGTTTATGTAAACGTAATTCAACTGAATTTACATACACATATTTCAATTAAGTTTAAGAAAACGTATTTGAAATGAGTTTTGAATCGTATTTAAAATGAGTTTTCATCAATATGATTCAATAGAATTTAAATAAGGCTTGGCCTAATGTAAAAATGTCAAGTAAAAAAAAAAGAGCAATGGTATTTGAACAACCATTTGCTAACAACTTCTACGACAATCTCTTTTTTCTCTCTTTTCATTGGTCAAAAACAATGGAGAGAGAAAAATGAAGAGAGAGTAAGAATATAATGTGAGTATGAGAGAGAAAGTTGTCTAAAAGTTGTAAAAAATTGTATAAATATCATTTCTAAAAAAATAAATAAATAAGAAAGAGACCAAAAAGACGATGGATGGAATAAGAATTGTATCATACATATAATTTGTGCATATGTTACACTGGACGACTTGCTTCCAACTATAGCTTGAAGGAGTCTCTTTTAACATTTACACCTTTGGACAACCTTACTTTGTGTCTTAGGAGGTTAACTCTTGTTTTGACGATGTTTACCATACCTACGATGAATTAGACTCAAGATTCGTTTTGATTGTTTTGAACAGAGAAAAATTGACAAAGTATAGAAATACATGTCTTATGAATGTTGATGTGATTGGAAGAAAATTAAAAAAGCAATAAAAAATAACATTATGATTGTATCATGTAAAAATATGTAGTTGGACAACAGTTTTTTTTTAATATACAAAAAGAGGGTAAAGTCTAAGGAAAAAACAATTAGACAAAACAAACATTCATAGAGATACAAGTTCGAAAAATATCATCAAATATAAACTTTTGAAGATTATTAGGAGGAGTCTCCAAAACAAACAAATTCAAATTATCCTAATAATGTTAATGATTGTCAGCCAATTAACACTTCTATTTTCTTCACACTAAGTATAGTTAACTTACACTTGCCATCTCATCTTCATAAGCTTTCAAATACACTAAACTAAAATAGGGATAGTCCCGTTGAAATAGAAATTGTATAAATCATGTCATCAAAATCTTTGAGTCACTCTACACTCTTAGTTGAGAAAAGTGCTCTCTCCTGGCCATGCCTAATCCCAAATACAACACCCGCATTTCAACTTGTAAGACATCACACATATCAATCTTCTCAGTGTAGCCTTTAAATCATCTATTGTTTGAATCATGAAAAAGACCCTCACATCCAGCAATCTCTCCCCTATCCTTGCATGCACCATCACTATTGAGCTTGATACAACCTTCTTGCAGCCGCATCCATCCTATGTAGATAGTTTCTTCAACTTAAGACCACTATGAAGAGGCTTTAAGTTACATTCCTCAATATCTTTGACGAAACTTTCGATCAATAAATTTGGGTTGTTTGTCCTCTAGAAATCAGCTTTAAAGATAGTTTTGTTCCCACACTTTCATAAATGCAATAAGTCGTCATGAAGGTTGTCTGCCATTTGAAGCTATTCGTCCCAACCCCTTTTTCTGTTGAGGTTATTGAAAAACTAATCCTGCAAACAAAAGAAAAGAAATTAGTTGTAAAACCATAAGGAACAATATGAAGCCATACTTAAGTTGCGTGGATGCAGTCACGAAGCACAAGAAGAACTTTTTCATCTCCATTTCCACGTCACGGGTAAGTATGATAGATCCGAACACCCCACAATTGTGCAATTTTGATGCCGCAGGGAGTAGGCACTTTCTACTGTGAAATAGTAGGCATTGGTTCCTCCTCGCCCTATAGTTTCAGAGCCATCATCATCCATATGAGGTGAAACATAATAAATCGACTAATAATATCAGCTGACAAGTTGTTCGTAAGGAAACATGTGTCCTAATCTTCTGAAGAAGTTAAAACATTCCTAACAAAAAGGGTAATATCGACATAGGTTTGGTTGTCTGCAGATATAAGAGATCGATTATTAAGAGTCTATTTATCTAGCTAGAAATTAGTACTACGACCATCCCCAATTTTTCACACCACATAATGATGAAAATCATTCCAGGTACATGTCAAGGCTTTCCAAAGAGGAGAATCGTAAGGTTGCACATTAATACTTGCAATAAGGTCATTATTAAAACCGTACTTGTTGCGAAAGAATCTACATCAAAAGTCTTCTAGATTATTAATTCGGTTCCATAACATCTTCCTCGAAAAAGCCTCATTCATATTTTTAGTTTGCCAAAGGCCAAGACTCCCTTCAATTTTAGGAAAACAATAAACATCCGAATTAATCAAATGAATGAGATAATTTTCATCATTAAATATGTTTAAAAATCAACTTTAAAAAACCAAACAAGTGTGTTTGTTTTAATTTTTAAAATATAGATTTTATGTTTAAATTTTTTAGAGATTTTCTTAAGACTTTTGAAGTTATTTTTGTTTGTTTTACTATCCATAAAATTTATTTAAAAAAATATGTGTTTTTTTTTTGAGGAAACAGATCGGCGGATTGGCTAGTAAATTTTAGTCTATCTTTAGACTCTTTTGATTTACATGTTATTGTGACTCCTCCTAGAGAGCGTCGATGTCTCATTTTTGATGATATCTCTAGCGCTTGCATGCCTCAAAATGTTCGTTTAATCACTTAGTTTTTTTTCTTGAACTCCAGCCTTCTTCTTGTACCAATTTTTTTTTTAAAAAAATAAAATTCTAAAAACAAACTAATCCCAATAATTTTTGGTTTTAGAGTTAATTTTTTAAACAAATACTTAAAAAATAGAATATTTTATTAAAATAAAAAATAGATTTATATCTCCAAAAATATCTAAAACAAAGGCAGCCATATAAAAGAGTAAAAACTCGACGACGAGCGGTGTTTATGATTTCGCAAGTACTCCTCTATAGTACGCGACAGCAAGACAAGACAACCATGTATTCTGGTATTAGGAATGCAGCGTATATATTCAATGCTAGCACTTGATTTTGTCTGTTTTATCCAAATCCAACCCCTAACTTGTAAGTCCACAACAAAATTCAATTCAAACTAACTGACCCCATTCAAAGCACTGCAAGAAAGAACAAAGAAACCTCATTGTAGAAAACCCACAAACAATCTCTCTCATTTTTTTTTTGAGCTACCTCATTCGTTTTCTCAATCTGTAAGTTTCCTTCTTCTTCATTTTTTGCTACATGATTTTTTATTTCACATTTTCAAACATTAAATATGAATGAATGTCACTTCTTTTCAAATCATTTAAATTTCTTTAAGTTGAATTTGACTTAGTCTAAATTCATTACCATCCTCAAAACATTATTTAAATCTTTCCTTTTCTTTTCTTGCATCCTATGCAGTGCTCTTCTTGCAAGAATTCATAATCACCGTAACCAATCAATAAATTCAGACAATCGATTAAAATTTCTTGGGTCTCCCAAAATTTTGGAACTTTTCTATCTTTGACTCTTTGACTACTGGAAGAATGAATGTGGTGGGAAAATTTGGAACCTTGATAACTAAGGGTGTTTATTCAGTTGCTACCCCTTTTCACCCTTTTGGTGGTGCTGTTGATGTCATTGTTGTTCAGCAACAAGATGGAACTTTTCGGAGCACGCCTTGGTATGTAAGGTTTGGTAAATTTCAAGGTGTTCTCAAAGGTGCCGAGAAGATTGTTCGGATTAATGTTAATGGGGTTGAAGCGAATTTTCATATGTATCTTGATAATTCTGGGGAGGCTTATTTTGTAAAAGAGGTGGATGAGGATGATAAAAGTGTTGACTCAAATGTTGCTGTTGAAGGTGTTACTAACTCTGAGTTTACTTCTGAAGACGGTAGTGTGGAAATTGATATTACTGGTCATAGACTTGATCATAGCGTATCTGATTCGGGGGTGATTCAGTTGACAGGTGAAGATCATTCTTCAGTTTTGCCAGAACTTCAAAAGGTGGAATCTGATGTTGGTCGGACATTTTATGATTTTGAAGATGATCAACCAACAATTGAAGATTCGGCTGATTTGTCGGAATATGGAGAGAATGTTGTGGACTTGCAGGGTTCTCATCCGGAGGTGATCTTGGTTAGTGTTGACGGTCATATATTGACAGCCCCTATCTCAGAATTAGAGCCAACTGAGGAAAATTTGCAGTCACAAATTCCTCAATTTCACTTGGGACCTGGTGAAGGGACTGATTTCTATGAAGGCAATGAGGAGTTTGGTTCTGGCAAAAATGCACATGTTGCTGATTATGTTAGTAGGCCGGATGCTTCAACAGCTGATGTTCCATCCAGTATTTATAGCTCTGATATCGGTAATAGTGTTTCCGGGGTCCAGCTCGAAGGTTGCCAAAGAGAGGAGGGACCTATTTGTCACATGGAGGAAACTGGCACTGAAGAAGCTGCATCATGCATGAATACGGAGAGTGTTTTCAAAAGTTGCTTGGACTTAAATGAACTTGCTCAGCAGGATGATTATGACAATTTACAAGATGAAAGGTCCTCATTGGTGAATCAAAACTCAGCTGAGGAATCTAATGAAAATTGTTCAAATGTTGATGAAAATGCAAAAGAGAGCATCAAACAATTTAGAAATATTGGCGAGTTATCTCCCATCAGTGGTGCTACTTCTTCAGACGACAGTAATTCTATAAATTTAAAATTAGAATTTCAAGGGGTTGATAAAGATGCATCAGTGGAAGTTGTCACTGGTTCTGGCATTCGTTCCGGTACAAATGGTGTGGAATGGAATGATAGTAATAGTCAAGAAACCACTGTACTTGAAATTATTAGTGAGGAAGATAATATAACAGCACCTCAGACAGCAACTTCCAATGAGGGGGATCAAAGCCATTTTAGTTTGAGTAAGGACTAAGAATTGTGCTTCAAATTATTTTATCTTTTATTCTATAACTATTATTTGATTAAGCCAATTGTTTATTTGATTTTCTTATTAAATTTTTCAGAATTTGATATCTCACTTTGTGGTCACGAACTTAAGGCGGGTATGGGTTTTATCGCTGCTGCTGAAGTGTTTGAAGCACATCGAATATCTGCCGAGGAATTTAGAGTCTCTGCGCCATCTATAACTAAGAATAAAAATCTTGTTGTGAAGTTTAGAGAGAGTTATCTACCATGGGAAAAGGCCGCCCCTCTTGTTCTTGGAGTGGCGGCATTTGATTTAGACTTACCTGTTGCCCCTGAAGATACAATTCCTGTGGGTCAAGATGATAGGTTGAAGTCCAGCGATGATAATCCTGGACCATCTTCGTCTGGACGTAGGTGGAGACTCTGGCCTCTTGCTTTTCGAAAAGTGAAGACAGCTGAGCACAATAGTGGTGATGAATCAAGTGAGGATATATTTCTAGATTCCGAATCTGATTTGTTTGGCTCTGTTGTTGAGCCATCTCCAACCTCGGGTAGGCTTGAGTCTCCTCGCAAGCAATTTGTTAGGACAAATGTTCCCTCTAATGAGATGATAGCATCATTGAATCTCAAAGATGGTCAAAATATGGTAACATTCAGTTTCTCTACGAGGGTTCTAGGAACACAACAGGTTTGACATTCATTAAGAATCCAAGTTCCCATATCACTATATATACTTTGGCTGGCCATTTTGCTTATTTCAGTTTGAACTTTTAATGTCATAACAGGTTGATGCTCATATATATTTATGGAAGTGGAACGCAAGAATTGTAATTTCAGATGTGGATGGAACTATTACCAAGTAAGACTACTGACAGTACTTCTTAGGCTATTGACCATTCTTTGAACTCGACAAAATGCTGTTTTGCCATTGCTATCGTTCTTTACCTTATCCCTGTTCAACACTTCCGTACTCAATTAACCCTTATTTTATAAAATGAATCCCAGTTTGGAGATACCATGCAAATTTCAGTAATTGTTGATACTTCAAATATTTTACTTCATAAATGAAAATAGGAAAAGGGAATGCAGGTTCTGGTTTGTCTTTTAGTAATCTTATGGATCATTAAAAATAATTTCATTCAGATTGTCAGAGTGAGATGAACCTAAACATTCATCGTTAGTTTGTGTGCATGCTATATAACATTTTCCTAGTGATCCTTTGTCTAAATTTTGAAAAGAATTGTTTTCTTCATTATCTTTTTCTGGCCATTTTTGGTGAAGATTAACCAACTAGTATCTACTTTGATTGCATTTGCTGATAGACTAGAAAGACATGTCTTAGCGCCAGGGCCGTTCCAATAAAATTGGAGGCTCGGCTCTAATATTAAAAATGGCCCCTAATAAAAATAACTAATGATAATTTAAATAATTGCAAATTAACAATAAGCATTATTTTGATTTTAATTTGTTTTTGTTGAATTTTTGTTGTTGATAGATGTGTAGGTTTGGCCTAACTTGTCCATTTACTCTTTACTTTTGTCAAATAATAAGTGTTTGATTTAGACCTACATAACAAAAGAAAATATTATCCTACATCCCAACAATTATACTCATACCCCTATAAATAATTGAGGCCCCCATAAATTGGAGGCTCGGCTCCGTAGAGCTCCTTGCGCATGGCAAGGAACGGCCTTGCTTAGTGCAAACTAATCAAAATTAAGAAAATATTTGTTTTTTCTTAAAAGGCAAATTTGTAAATCACTTATAGTACTAGCACAAGAAGTGCAAGATTCATCATTGTGTAGTTCAAATCCTTACACGCACAATGCCTCCTTAAAAATGCACATATTCATATTTTACATTTTTTTTGCTTTCAGATCTGATGTTTTGGGGCAGTTCATGCCTTTAGTTGGAAAAGATTGGAACCAGACTGGGGTGGCAAGGCTTTTCTCTGCCATTAAGGTATCTATTTAGTTGTACATTCACATCTAAATTTATTGAGATAGAGTAGTATTGCATATGTCAAACAGTTGATGATGTAAATGGTAGAAGATATTTCGAGGGTCTTTCTTTTTAAAGCATCTTGTGTCTTGGTTATGCATTCAAATTTCCTTTGTTGCTACCATTTCATTAGGTTTCTGTCACAACATGCTTCCCAAATTAGGGGTCCAAATTTTCAGTTTTGAGACAAGAAAAGAAGATTCAGTAACCAAACAACTTCTGTTAACTTAATGGTATTCTTTTTTATGGATGAGATGAACTGTAGACTAGAAGTGCTTGTTGCATCTGGAGTGATTTTTGCAAACACTTGGTGAGATCTTATACATATATACACACACACATTAACAGGTTTCCTAGGAACTTAAGAAAGTTCTTTTGAGCTTGGGTTTGAGATTGCTTAGAGAGTGAGCCTAAAGCCTGGTCAAGTCTGGTTTTTGCTTTATGGCAATCACAGTCATAGTTTATGTAAAAGACTAGTTAGATAATGGCTCTTTGCAGCTATATAATATGGCAATCACAGTCACAGTTTATGTAAAAGACTAGTTAGATAATGACTCTTTTGCAGCTATGTAACAGAAATGATATCGACTACATTCATAGTCCTCTTTAATGACTTCACTGCATTACACATCTTTCCCTGTTTCTATTTGGACACTTAATGCTTGTTTGATTTGGTGCTTTATTTTTTGCTTACCTTCTATACCATTCCTGTAGAATTTAGATGCAACTACATTTAGTGGTTATAGCACTCAACATAACTTTTTCTGTCTGTTTGATATGAAATGTTGCTCAGCATGCTTGTTGTTATCATTTTATACCCGTTGTTTCATTGAATTTTATCTAAAGAAGATTCCAGTCTAATACCAGATCCTGATTTTGTTAGGAAAATGGATACCAGCTACTGTTTTTGAGTGCCCGTGCTATTGTTCAGGCTTATATAACCAGGAACTTTTTGGTTAACCTGAAACAGGTATTCAAACAAATCTGGCTACCTGTAACGCATACTCTTATTTAAAAATAAAAAAAAATAAAAAATCAAATTCTTACATTTTGACAGCCTAGTTATCATTGTTAAGATATTGCATTACCTGATAGGCGGCTGATACCATAACTATATATTTGCAGGATGGAAAAACTTTACCAAAAGGACCTGTTGTTATTTCACCTGATGGATTATTTCCGTCCCTTTACCGAGAAGGTCAGGAACTTTTAATGCGAGCAATTAAGGTTGATTTTTATATATATGCATATCTGACTTGTATAATTTTGTCTTATTTACTTATGCCAGTAATAAAAAGAGCTCCTCATGAGTTCAAGATTGCTTGTCTAGAGGTAATTTCCTTGACACAAATCCTTATATCACTAATGTCAACTTGAAAGCTCCATTAGAAGGCATTTTCTTACTAACACCATTCATGTTTGGGTAATAATGTTTTGCAGGATATCAAAAGACTTTTCCCTTCTGATTATAACCCTTTCTATGCGGGGTTTGGAAATAGAGACACAGATGAACTTAGTTACAGTAAAATAGGAATTCCAAAGGGAAAAATATTTATCATTAACCCTAAGGTGTGCATCTATCATGGATTATTGTTATTTCTGACGGTTAGTATTTTCTTTAGTTCTCACAGGATATACTAACTAAATATGCTTATGAACACTAATAGGGTGAGGTGGCAATAAGTCATCGTATCGATGCAAAATCTTATACATCACTACACACACTCGTCAATGACATGTTCCCTCCTACATCTTTGCTTGAACAGGTGAGAAAGCATTTACAAAACAACGGGTACACTGGCTACTTTTGAACTTTCAAAACTAACAAATTTGGTTTGCAATTTTCATTTGTGGCAGGAGGACTTCAACTCTTGGAATTATTGGAGAGTGCCTATCCCAGATATTGATTAGTTCTATGTTCGTTTCAGTTGCATTTTTTACACGGATTCTTTGGTATTAGGAAAAATTTAGAGGTTAATGAGTTTGATCCAAATATGTTTTATGATAGAACACTAACATAATTTGATCCATGCAGCCGACCCCACTTAGTGGGATAATGCTTGGTTGTTGTTGTAATTGTTTGGTATTGGGCGGCTATCCAAAATGTTAACAGAAATGCTATATGTTCGAACTACTTGGCACAAAATTATGCCTTGCTTGTAAAGTGACTTCACTATACTTAAATTCTTCAATGACATACAAGTTTCTTAAGGATTCACTGTGATGTTGCTGCCCTTGATTTGTCAATTTTCGCCTCAAGTTTAACACACCATCCCCAAAGAAGAGTTTAACACCTAAATCAATGTTTTTTTCTTTCTTTTCCAAAATCAATTTAAAGGTAAAAGTTAGAAACAAGTATGTATCAGTCAAACGGGAATTCAAACCCTTGCATATGAAGAATGCAAAGTCTTATCTTGACGTGTTCTGCCAATTTTAGCTTGTAGTATGAATTTCCATTGGGCTGTGTCTATTTTTAGTTGAACCTGATCCGTTATCGACTTTATGTCCAAGTATTAGGCTAGGGCAGAATGATCTCTCAGGGAGATAGGAGTAAATATACATTAGTAGATTTTTATTACAAATAGACAAAATTAAAATACCAAGTCTTGACAAAAAAAAATAAAAATAGCAAGTACCAAGTCAAGTAACTTTTTTTAAGAGATTGATAATAAGACAAACAGTTCCATTGCAAACTTACTTAAGTGAACTTTTTAACATGTGCAAATTTGCACATGATAGAAAAACCTATTTTTTTAATACTTTTAGAGTAAAGATCAACTTCACTAAATTACGTGTATTTAGATGATAGACGACATATTTCAAAAATATTTATGGTTGATTGAAGACAACTTTGTCCTTCCATAAGTGCTTTGTGTTATGCATTTCTTCCATTTGCGTTGAGAAAAAACATCATATATAGACAATTAAGATTAAAATCTTGATCATATATGTATGATTTATAGTGTAGGCTAACTATTTTTATCCCCACAAGTCACGTTATATTACACGCCGCGCTATTACGTGTATTAGGAGAGAATATGTTTCAATAACACGCCTCGCTATTACGTGTATTGGAAGAGAACATATTTCACGAGAAAGTTATTCTTAAAATTACAATATTTGTTTTGGATTCTTCAAAATATTGAATTGTCATAAGACCAAAGATAAACATCATGAGGAACCTCATAAGCAAGCATGTTGATGATTATATTTGGAAGTTTGAGATTTGATTCATTAAAATCAACCTTGACTATGGCTATGCATCATCAACATTGTTTTACGTAAACCCAATTTTAACCATTAATTTATATTATATTGTTAAAAAGTATTCTCAAAATTTGTAGACCGATTATGTTCTTATGATAAAGTTATCAAGACCCTTGATTGATATTCATATTACTAGGGACAATTATGATTAGAATCTTGATCATGTATCATGTGTGTATGATTATATAGCGTAAGTTAACTCATCTTATCCCCATGATCACATTAATGCTATGCCACTATGCGTATTAGGAGAGAACACGTTTTCACGAGAAAGTTAATCTTAAAAGTACAATGTATGTTCTGGATTCTTCAAAATTTTAAACTGTCGTATGACCAAAGATAAAAATTTTCCTTCCGTGAAATGTGCCTTTGACCACGCATTTGGACGATCGAGATTTGATTTATTAACAACAATCTTTGCTATATACATGTATCATCAACATTGCTCACGTAAACCTAATTTTAACCATTAATTTCTATTATATGGTTAAAAAAGTATTCTAAAAAACGGTAGACCGGTTATGTTCTTACGTTAAAGTTATGAAGACTACTGATCTCCATATTACACGGGTAAAAGCTATTGTTTTCTTAGCTTGCTTCATACATTCACTCTCACGCATGGTTTGCATTTTCTTCTAGTCTTGTCCTCGTTGTGTTCCCATTGTATTGTGAAATACCATTTAGTTGTATCTAAATAGCAAAATTTGATTAGATGTATGTGTAAAATTATTTTAAATTGTCAATGAATACAAATTATTACTTTTAGTTCAGTAACATGCTGATCTCCGATTAAGAAAAATGATAAATGACTTTGATATATAAATAAAGAAAATAGTCTGTTTTGGCTCTTTTGGGTCGATTTTTTCTCTTTTCAAAAATTACGCTCAATTTTCAATACAAATAACACATATAACAAATAGATAAGAATAAATTCAAATATTAAAATAAAAGTGTAACAAACACGATATGAGTATATATCTGCCATTTTTTCCCTTTATCATCGAACAATTTTTTCATTAATAACACATATAACTTTATCATTATCCCATTAAACAATTTTTTTTCTATAATAAAGATTATTTTTGGTGTCATTAAAAAAAAAAGAATTTATATTATATTTTTGGGTTGTTAACCGGTGCCCGCGAGCACTAGTTAAAGAACTAAAAGTAAAAGAAAAGTCGCATTGAAAAAACACTTTTTTTAACTTTCAAAAAGTAGAACACACAATTTACAAGACAATATTTCATTTTATAATTTCTTAACAAGTGTCATTTTTCAAATAATAATAGAGAAATGATATTTAAACAACAATTTTTGGGCAATTTTTGTGACAACTTTTTCTCCTACTCACATTATATTTTTACTTTCTTTACTGCTTTGGTTTTTGTGTCAATATCTCGTTTTCTTTGTAAAGTTTTGGTTGTCTCAAAAGTTGTCATATAAATAGATGTTGAAATAACACAACTCATAATCATATTCATTATAATATCTGCATTTGAGAAAAGGTTTATTTAGACGTTTTTTTTTTGGTCTTAGATGAAGTGGTAATCTACTGAAATTAAACTCACACACAACTGTGAGGTTCTGGGTTCGAACCCGGGTCACGACGTATGGCCTTGCAATTTTGGCATTTGCCGGTTGAGGTAGAACTTCTAGACTTATTAAGACGTATTTAATAAGCCAATAGAATGTAATCCAAATGGTAAAAGAGGAGTATAGTTAACTATAACCCTTTTTTTTCTCTTTTCAATTTTATAAATAAATTAATTAAAAAAAGGTTTTCCTATAAATAGCACACTGTGGCTACATCTTTCCTCACAAATAACATGAAATAATACGAGGCTCTTTCCCTTTGGAAATTAAGTTCAATCTCCCTTAGCCATATATCCATTTTCATAAAAACTCAAATAGAGATCAAAATCATCACCCACATTTTTTTTTTTTTGAAGTAAAGATCATCACCCACATGAAATGGCCACAAAGAAAGTACCATTGATTCGTGTAGATGAAGACTACATTGACATGATAATGAGTCCTTATGACAAATTATCTCCCCAACAACAAACCAGAGGCTTTGCAAGATCACAGTCTTGCAGGTTTGGGGCCGACTCAAACCCAACCGAATATCAATTTCAATGTTCCACTAAAACAAAGGAACATTGGTCAAAGAAGGTGAAACATGCTAAGAAATCCCTGCTGGTTCAAAAGCTGAAGTCTTATAAAGCTTACTTAAAATCTCTGTTTACAAAAACTGCTTGTTCAGCTGATAAGTCCAATGTAGTAGAAATGAACAAACCAAAATGTCGCCATAATGAGGATGGTAAGAGAAAATCTCTTCAGAATTTTTCTGATGAAAACAGAAGATCTTCTGCATCTTCATATTTTTCGATCAACTTAGCTGAGAATTATAATAGGCTCAGCGTGAATTCTGAGATGGAGGAAGGTTCAATTGTCGAAGCTATCGCTCATTGTAAACAGTCTCAGCAGGGGAATGGTTCAAACAAAGACTCACATGAATGATCACAGGGCTTTGGTCAAAGTTTGCTTCAAAAGTTGCAGTAAGTGGAAAGTAAGAAATGGACAGAAGTTGGCTCAACACAAGGGGGAGTGTGTTCAAGAAGAATGGTTTTTTATTTGAAAAGATAAAGTTTGTATAATTTGTATAATTAATGATGTTTAATGCTGTTATTAATAGAAAAGCTAAAAAATATATTAAAATAATAACATAAGATATCAATGTTATGTACCAAAAAAAAAAAAAAAAGATATCAATGTTAATGTTGAAATTATAATATAATATTTTCTGGATTTCTTTGGTGTTTCATCTGCGTGCAATTCAAAGATTAATATTTCCTGTAAGAGTGTGGAGCAGATTTAAAATTGTTTCTTCCAGATTATACTTTTTATAAGCATGAAGTAGGGAAGATCATGACAGTTTGCAGTTGCAATTTGCCGCAGATCACGGACCATTTGATCTTGATCGGACAGTCTGTGATCTGCAATTGCAGAAAATGCGGCAACACGCAATTGCGTTAAAATCTAAACATGCAGCTAACTACTCGGACCACATCAATTTGATATTTTATCTTGATTTGTTTGATTGGTCGTGCCTGTACGTTTCGTGCTATTATAAGAAAAAATGCCTCTATCATTAGCACAGTGGAATGCAATGACTTCAAAATGATGCACTAACATGAAAAAGTTCAAGAGAGAACACCATGACAAAAAAGAATCATGATATAAGACACCTTTCAAATTTGAAATCGGTGGACAATGACGACATATAACAGCCACCTCAAAATATCACTTAATTATGTCCCAGATACCCTAATCCCACACTATGACATTAACCCCTTTCCTATGTTTACAAAGTGGCTAATCACTTTGTTTGGTAATGGGTTGGAGCACCCTTGTACTCCGTATAATTCTATTTTGCTTACCAAAAATAAAACCTTTGGGATCATGGGTATGCCTCTACAAACATTGTAGAGGGTAAATTAACGACACTTAAGTGAAGATAATAATATCATTTGATAAATGATAGCACCAAGATGCAAAATTAGATGAATAAAATCTCTCTACCTTTTTTTCTGGATAGTGGTCACAATCACTTATTTGATGTTAAGGAATATTATACTCTCTTCTAAAGTTCAAAATCTGTTGTTATTAAAACACCAGATATTTGACAAATTGCAAAGTTGCTGCCAGCCAAGATAGCTTAAGAAAAGAAAATTGTAATACATACGACAGAGTGAACCAGAAGGTCTGAGTGATGTTCTAATGAGGCTAGTATTGTGAAAATGAGCATGATCCAATACTTTAATGTAAAATGACATATTTACTTATCATTTGGACTATGATTACATTCTTTGCCTGTGTTTCCAAAGGCATGCTACAGAGCAGCAAATAACTTCATCTATGTTAGCATAATTCAGCAAAAAGTGGGGGGAGGGTTTATAAGAAAAGATAAAATCAAATTTATATTGCGTACACTGTTTTATACTCATTCTCAGAAGCTGACATCCCTGACATAGTCAATGAATGCCTACTGCTTGTCATTGTTCTTTGACTTCGTAATCTGGAGGCTTCGAGGCGGTGAGCAATCACCCAATAACAGAGAGTTCCTAGAGTAGCTGCCATAATCACTGTTCCTAGAGCTGTGGCTGCAATAGCCAACTCTTTCTGATCCCCAACAACTATGTATGACATTGCAAGGAATGCCACAGAAATTAACACACATGCTATCCACATTAACTTGTTTATAACCGCCGTCATTTGTTTCTTTGCTTCCCTTTCAATAACGACCACTGACGTTTGGACAATCACAACAGCCAATGATATGAAGAGGGCCGTAGAATCAAATATTACGAATATCAAGAATTCAATATTGGGAGCAATATTGGCTTCCCCAGGAGACATTCCAGGAGCAAGATTCTCTGTGTCCTGAGGATATTGGCCTGGGACAGTAAATATGGCCGCGAAAGCAACAGTAGCAATGAGGACAGCAACTACAGTGTTAGAGTTGATTGCATTGTTTAGCCCCTCAGCCTGCATTTTGTTAATTCGCTTTGCTATGCCTTTCATACGTCTCTGTGTTTTAAATGTGTGCTCCAGCTGATTATGAACCCCACTCTTTATGTCACTCACAGTTTGTTTGAGTTCAAGGGCTCTGTTTTTAGAAGGTGACTTGACGGACCTGGCATTTTGAGCTCCACGATCCTGCAAAAATTTGGCGATGTCCAAGCGACCAGTTCTCTCTGCAATATCCAAAGCCGTTTCTCCAGATTTATTAATAACATCAGTGTCTATTTCTTTGCACTTTAGTAGCTTCTGAACAATCTGCAAGAATAGCACAAGAATCCTTAGATTAGTTTGCATACAGTGATTACAGGATGGCAGGACCTAATAAACTTCTCAAGCTACTCAACCAGAATTTAAACACTGGACTACTACAGAGCACAAACAGTTGAGGGTAATAGAATTTGGCAGGAATCTATGACTTATTTAAAAACAAAAAACACCACACTTTCAATCAACTATTACATTTACACCATACATTTAACAGACAGGAGTAACCTCAGATTTACAATTCTAGTAACATACATACAGTGTACAGCCACCACACGTGCTGAAAAACTTTAAAAGTTCATATCACTTATATATACCAGGCACGGCACACATAGATATGAATTCCTTTTAAATGTTCTTTCACTTTTTGAATTAATAAAAGGTTTTAACACAGATCTGCTTGTTAATATATGATATAAAAGCAGATATTTTCTGAAGTATCGAAGAACAATAGTATTTTTGGGCTAATAAGAATATTGAGTTTATGGTGTTCAAGTTTAAGGTCTTGGAAGATGAAGAACTCTATAGTCCAATGTCTAGTAGGAAAGAACACAAGTTCAGTGCTTCATAAGAAAGAAAGAAAAAAGACGTTTTTAAACCTGTAGACGACCCTTCCGGGTTGTTATATGAAGTGCAGTGTTTCCCTTGGCATCCACCATATTAGCAAAAGATGGGTTCAGTTTCAAAAGCTCATCCACTACCTCCAGATTTTGTCCTTTAACTGCCATATGGAGTGCTGTTTGCCCCTTCTTATCAACTCTCATTGCAATTTCAGGTTCACTGCCAAGCAAGGCCTTGATGACCTCCACATGGCCATTTCTTGCAGCAGAATGAAATGCAGTTTTTCCGTTGCTTTTCGCAATAGTTACGACGCTACTACTTTTCTCTAAGAGAAAATTTACAATTTCAATATGTCCTTGTGACACAGCTGTGTGCAGCGCAGTAGTGTTTGTCAGATCAACGGTCATTGAAATTTCAGGAAATGCCTCCGTGAGGACCTTCAATATTTCTACAAACCAGAAAACGAGAAAATGACATAAGTTTCTAAGACTAAATTGATCATAACTCATAAGTTTATAATTGTGTGATCCATAAAATAAGGGTCTGTAAGAAACCAAGAAAACTGAAAGATAAATATTTTGCAAATTCGGAAACAAGAGCTCAAATCATACACAAATAATATATAACCATTATTGGGTATTAATTCAAGACATAACCAAATTCTTTGCCATATTGAGCAAAGAATTGATATAACCATTCATCAAAATTTAAATAAGCCTATATTTGGAGCCACCAGAATTGATTTTACCTCCAGAAATGATTCGAACTTGAAGTTAGGATTTGTAGCTTTTGAGTTATACGATATTTTTACACTGAAAATTATTGTTCAACTAACTTGTACGTAAATGTACTAAATCATAAATTACTTAACATTCAACTAACTTTCAAGTAAAATGAATGAATTCAAAATATTTTTTTTGTCGCTGCATAACCAAACATACACTAAATTAGCTTATAAGTTCAGTCAAATGGGTTAATCGAACACTCAAAGGCCTACTCATACAGGAGACCAATGATGTACTAGTATGGACCAAGACACAATGAAGGTTTTAAACTAGGGTTGCTATTTGTGGTTGCATTAATTGATGTCTATTCAAAACCATAGTAATAAAAGATCTAACACCAAAGTATTGCAGACAATTAAAGTTAAGAGACATACCCAAGTTTCCATTTTTAGCAGCAACATGAAATGCATCAAATCCATTTCTAGCTTTGAAGCTAGCCAACCCAATATCATGATATTTGATCAATTCCTTCACTATATCAAGATGACCATTTTCAGCAGCAATATATAAAGCAGTTTCACTTGAGTTATTTTGCTTTGAAAACAACTCCTTTAATTCTTCCCCTTGATTCTCAGAGATGATTTCCAAAACCAATTCCAAATTTCCAACTCGAATCGCGGAGTGCAGGTGTGAATCACCCCTTAAACCTGTTAATTGTTTCTTCATCTTCTCTTAGAAAAAGTCCCAAGTTATCAAGTTCACATTTTTTCTCAAAACATTAAGATATTAATTGAAAAGATCAATATTTATTTATGAAAAAATCTAAGAAACTATTTGGGAACTGAAACCGTAGTGGATGTTGTTCCTAAGATCTAGAAAGTGAAGAATTAAGATCCAATTACTGGAAGCATAATCAAGATGGTTCATAAAGAGAGAGAGACCAATGAAGGAGGAAGTGTTGGTAACGTGAAAAACGAAATGGAAGCAAAAGTCAGGTTTTTGGTAAGTTTGGTAAATGTTCAAGTGTGTTCCATTATTACAAAGGTCCCACTTTCTTAGGTATTTTATTTTCCACTGAATACGACCAAGATGATGACGTTTGCGTTGTCAGCTCAAGTTCCGTCTCCCTTTTTGCTATTGTTTATTAAACGCACATTCTTCCTTACCTTTTTTGGGTACTCCTTCGATCTCAAATATAAGAAAATAGTAGTTAATGTATTTAGTTTACACTGTAAAGGAGATAAATTGATTATTCAATGAACTTAAGAAAATGAATCTTTTCTTATATCTGAGACCGGAGGGAGTATATCATATCATCCACAAGTTAATTTTTATCAGTAGACCAATAAATCCATTGTTTGATTAGTTACGAGCTTCACTACTACTTGTTCATACAATCATATTTTATTATACTCAAAGGGTTTTAAGTAGTAATAATACTCGTTCGGTAATGATTTGATTTGTAATAACACAATTTATGGTAAGTGGTGGTGTATACGTAAGTTGCTAAATAGTATGTTTTCCCGTACAGCCGCCCTAGAAGAATCGAGACAATGTTCTACGATCCAACCAGACGGTCTTGTTGTCATATAATCCAATATACCTGCGGAGTAATAATAATATACTATACAGATTCCTTTCATAGTCTAACTTTTGACTAATACATACAAATGAGATACATCCAACTGGCCACCACCCCATAAAAATATATGACTTTATCGTTCAACTGTTATAGATTTTTGAATAAGTTTATCATCTTAAACATTTCGCTCTTATAATCCTCATAATTGGGGCTATGGACTATCATAAAGTTATATTAATATCAGCAGGGCTCAATTGAAGACAAAGCAAAATTTTGTATGAACCAACCAACACAAAAATTATTAGCATTAGAAAGATTTTAACTGAGATCTTAAGAGGAATATACTTTAAAATTTTAAAACCGAAATAAAAATAATTCTATCTCGATCTTTGACCTTAGAATAATACAGAAAGAGCATTGCTATTTCTCGTGAAATCCAAATTCACGAATAAACTTACCACCGTTAGATTTTCTTTTACGCATACATGGGCGGATGGATGAAAATTAAAGATTTTGCTACACTACATATTTGCATTGTCGTGATGTTATTTGCGATAAACAACACCCGACTTTGAGAACAACACCCGTCCAGGCCGTTGATGTTTCTTACCGGAACAATAGTCTTCATCAAATGATTATATTTTAGTCATCATTTGAATACTTCAAAAAGTTTACATCAAAAATCTAATTTTTTTTTTACCGAAAACAAAGGTTCATGTAATGAATGTCGTGCAACTTCAACACCGATCGAGACTAATTAATTTGCATTTTTAAAATATCAAATTAAATTTGTTATTGTTTTTTTTTTTGGAGAGAAAATTAAATTTGTTATTGTTAATCACACAAAGTATATTAAGATTAATATATTTGTTTTTTTTAGAGGTGCCACTGCACCTTTCCGCTCCTTAGATGCTCTGCTACTGGATGGGGGAATGAGGATTGAGGAGGTGATTAAAAAAGAGCAGATAATTAAAAGAGATATATAAAAAATTAGATGGTGTAGAGATATGTAGTGGAAGTTGAATCCAAAATAATAGAGAGACACTCATTGCTGTAGGTGTTGGGATTTTTGAGATTGAGAGTTGAGACCACTACTAACCCCACTGCAACTTCCTCGTTTCTTCTTGCTCATCATTCTCAATCACTTTCATTTGCAAACATACATATCCAATATATAACTGTCTCCTTGTTCACACTTGTCCTCCACTAACCCGTCTTGGTTTCCCTGTTTGACCGTCTTGCATGTAAAGATTTGTCAAATTACGGTTCAAGATATACAGAGCTTGCTAAAATATTTAAAAATATATTCAGTACATTAAAACATTTTTGCAATTATTTTTAATTGCAAAAGTAATGATACAACTTTTTTTTTTTAACAATAAAAAATGGAACATATATTAAGACTGCTCGGAATCTCCAAAGTATAAGGTGTACTATGAAGACCCCAAAATAATTACAGAGAAGCAGTGTTAGCCAGAGAAATTAGCCAATTCCCAAACAAGCCATGGGATTTGACCACCATAAATAAAAACCGAAAACAAAAACCACATTACTAACTTTTAACCACCAAAGAGATAGGCGTTTTACTTTATCCAATAACTGATCTATGGAACTAGTTGTATTGTTAAACAACCTATCATTACGGTCATTCCATATGATCCACGCATAAAGCAACCAAACAAGCTGCATAAAAGAGCGTCTTGCTCGCACACCACCTGCCGAATGAGTGAATTGAAAGAAATGATCTGAGACATGAAGAGGGTCTGGGCCTGAGATACCAAGCCAAGACCGCACCTTATGCCAAAGAATGCCACAAAAATCACAAGAGATGAATAAATGTTGTGAAGTCTCACTGTCACCACACCCTGCTAAGCAACCAGCCGCGACTCCATGAAGAACGCCACAAGAGATTTAATGATACAACTTTTTGAACCATAATAAGCCCTACAACTCTTAAAGCACAACTTATGAGCATAGAAAACACAAAGCTCCAGTCTGATGTCTTGTTGCATCTTTGTGACGGTTGGCTTTGAGGAACGAAAGAAATATTCATATTAATAATCAAGTCTTATTTCATTAAATGAGACCGGCTACATGAATTAAATTATGCTATAATGTTATATCATAATCATATTTCAATGTAAATCATTAGTCTCGAAATCTTTTTTAATAGTTTATCTTATTATAGCATTTGTTGGTCTTTCTCTACCTCTCTTGATTTGATTATAGGGTTAATAGTCATTTACCCCCCGTAATATAGGATACTTTTGGTTTTGCCTCCAATACTTTTTTTTTTAAGATTAGGTCCTTGTATTTTTGTTTTTGTTTTGAAATACCCCATAGACCATCTGACTGTGTATTTTCGCTGATGTGGCATGCTGAGTCGCATTTTTCTGATGATGTGGCACGCACTGTATAATTTTTTTTATGATACACGTGGCATTTGTGCCTTCTTTTAAAAAAAAAATTAAAAAATTCTTAATAGTTTATCTTAATCTTTTTTAATAGTTTATCTTATTATAGCATTCGTAGGTCTTTCTCTACCTTTCTTGATTTGATTATATTCTATCTTATCTTATAACATTTGTATGTCTTCTATTTGAATATCAAAACCTCCTAAGTCTATTTTCCACCTTCTTTTATACTATGAGTGCTACTCCAACTCCTTCTAATGCTGTCAGTTCTAATTGTATACCTTTTAGTTTTACCTCGTGGTCAAGGTACGTAACATCCTCATCTTCGCTACATTTATTTTATTCTTGGTTTTTAGTTGTCCAACACACCGTTTAATACAATATCATTGGTCTTACATGTCCGATAAAAAATTTCTTCAACTTAAACGTACTTTCATATCACATAAAATAACTAAAGATTTTCTCAATTTCAACTACCATGTTTAAATACGATTATTTATATCTTTTCTATTTTTCATCCTTTTATACTATTGACCCAAGATATAAGATTTTTTTTATAATGAATTATTTTAGTTACTTAAAAGTGAGTTAAATGTGATGACTTAATGTAGTTTATTTTGGTCATACTTTAAAAAAATTATTTGAACAAAAAAATTAATAGTAAAAATCATGTTTACATATTCCAACTTCAAGATAGAATTTTTAATAAAATCAATTCCAATCGATATCACTCAAACAAGTCAAATTCAATTTATTTATTTATTTTAATCATGAAATCACTTAATTTTCCCTGTCGTGAAATCAAACACACTTCGATGAAAGTGTTCGTAGAGCGGGAATAAACCTTTCTTCCCCAACCACACACCGCAACCTTTGCACTCATGGCTTTCCGATGACATGCGAACTAACTACCAGTCCACCAAATCAGATCAGGTCTGGCAAAAAGGATTATGAGGATTGAGTTCTGAACCAAATGAAGTAGTAACACATCCATTAATATCCTGTCAGATTTGAGATATTTGTAATTACTAATAGAATTTTTCTTTATCTACGCGGTCTTTGTTTAATCTCATCATATGGAGTGTACTTGTATTGCAAGGGATAACAAATGCTTGTAGGGGCACTGCTGCAGCAAGGTTTTTAGCGGTAGCAGATTAGGGTAGCAGGATGGCACGTCAAAAGTGGCACAGAGGCTTGTGTAGCAACGGCCTTCTGAGAATGTTTGGACTCTTATTCTAAGAAAATCTTGCTCGATGTACTTAGCAAGATTTCTTTTTTTTAGAGATTATCGAAACTGAATCACGATCATTCAAACATTCCATTTCAAGATGTAATCTAAATATGCATGGAACTAGAGATCTCCATTTCTAAAAGTGGAGAGAATCCAGATTCATTGGAAAAATTTCTTCAAGAATTGCAAGAATGTCAAGTGTACTTCAGTTGAGAACCAGCTTTGACAAAAATCACGCATGGTAGACAATTGAAAAGAACCAATCACATGCATTATTGTGTTCCGCGCTTTAAATTTTGGTAATACTTTGCATTTTTTACATGGACAAAAATTCCCAGACAAATTATGGTGAAGTATTTAACAAAATAAATAAGTGGATTCTAGGATGAGGGATCAATTAAGTCCCTCACCAGTGGACCATAACAAAAAAACCATTAGATTCAATCAACGATCAAGATTTATAGAAAATAAAAGTGAGAACATTTAAAAATTGCCACACACAATCTACCCGTCACTTCCCCATCTGCCATGCTCACAACAAATCTACAGAAAATACTAGTTGAAACTCAAAAAGAAAGTTACAAGACGCAAATGTTGGTAGTAGTTGCCGTTATCGGAACAAGAGCAGCAATGGTTATGATGTTATAGGTGGGAAGGGATTGAACAAGAGCATTAACAGGGACTGTTTATATTGGTGTTGTGTGATTGTTTTGAAGGGAAGGGATGGTGTTGCAAATGTTTTCAAATGTTGGAAATGGTAGTGATGAGTAGTATCCCTCTTAAATTAGTTAACTTCTTTATTCACTGTGTTTTGGTTAAAAGGTAACCGCCATTAGTTGAACCCAGAAACTATGTTCTTAGGCCTTAGCAAAGCCGATAAACTTTTGAAAACTATACTCAATTTTTTGTCCAGATTCTCTTTTTCAGCACTTCTACCAAGTTGGAATGGAAGTTGAAGATGATGATTAAGAAAAATAATGTTCCTGGGTTCAATTAGTGGTGTTGGCGTTGGAGCAAGATTGTGTATGGGAAATTGTAAATGTTCTCACTTTTATTTTCAATAAATCTTGACCATTGATTGAATCTAATGATATTTTTGTTCTGGTCCAATGGCAAGGGACTTGATTGATCCCTCGCCCTAGAATCCAGTAAATAATCATGATATAAAAATGGAAATTAAAGAGAAAATTGGCATGTTTGGCCCATAAATTAACACATCTAGTCTACTTCGTGAAAAATGCTTTCACATCTCTCGTGGTAAATTGATGCTTTTGGTGTGTATATTGCTTAAGCTATTCATACGTTTTGAACTACACAAATGAATGATATTTCAATCATTCCATCAGAGTAAAAACTAAAGAGGTACTTGCATGATAATATAATCCCATTACCCTTTTGTGTGTGTGAATATAGAATTGTTCTTCAATGTTAATATATGCATAGATGATTGTTTAAAGTTGAGCAGTAAAGATATTAATTACCTCTACAGTCTACCCTCTTCTTCCTGGTGGCTACATGCAGCAGTGCAGTGTTTCCAAACTTGTCAGGAAGCATGATACTTGCAACAGTTAACCCCTTTGACCGCCATATAAAGCAGAGATTGTCCTTTCCTATCAGTCTTTCGAGCAAGCTGCGCGTCCTTCCCTAGCAATATCCTGACAACATCAACATATCCTTGGCGTGAAGCTAAATGGAGTGCATTCTTTCCATTGAATCTAGCTAACTCCAACTGACTAGGATCGCATGATAGTAGTTCAACAACATATGTATGCCCTCTTGTAGGGGCAAATACAAGAGAAGTTGCATTTGACTGCGGAAAAGTCTTGATTAGCTCTAGATCATGGTCTGGCAGCAACCGCACAACATCTCCCACAATTCACAACAATATATAATAACAGTGTCTACAAAGAACAACTAATTATCAATATCAAAATCATAACCTGACTGTTTGTATAAGCAACTCAATTAAGCGCCTATTATATAAGTGCTTATGGATAAGCATTTTCCATAACAAAAAAATAAAATAAAATAAAATAATTTTCATATAAGCTATAAACTGAAGGCATGAGCTATCCTAAAGAGAATATGGAAATAAGCTGAAAACAGTTTATCGGCTTGTCATAAGTCGTATGTATAAGCTTTCCCAAACAGTCTAACACGAGGTTATGTCAATAGATAAGATCAAATAATCTAATCCAAACAGGCCAATAACACTAAAGTAATCACAATAATAACTTTTCTGGTAGAAATAATCACAATTATAACTAACATTGAAGAAATGTGTCTGATATATACAAAAAGCATTATTTTTATATTTATACCTCGGTGACCTTCGGTTTGCTGCATTATGCAAAGGAGCAGTCTTTGAAAAAAAGTGCCTCTTTAGTAGTGTAAGGAAGGAGCTCGTAGACGACATCAAAACATCCCTTCTCAGCAGCGGTAAACAGAGCGGTTGCACTCAACCCATTGACCTCATTGAGAATGGATGACCTTCAACATTAAACTCAATGCCACTGAGTGTTCCCATCATTTGATCATCAATTAATTGAATTAATTTCAAAATAAGTACTCCATAACAAAATAAATTAATTTCAAATACCAATTCCAAAACATTTCAATATAGAATTAAGTTGAATATTCAAACAGTTCTACATAGTACACTTATAAGATTCACAAAACAATTCCTGTAGAAGTCAAAATGCAGAAAATTAATTGAACTACACAATATCAAAATGCAGAAAATTTCTTCAAATGTAATGATAGGAGGAGATTCATAATACAGATACATATACTTTTTGGGTCAAATAGGATCAAGAGGAACTTGCTTCGACAACAGACTCAGCAGGTAAACCTTTAACTGTGATAGTAATATGACAAGTACGCTTTAGAATCCGGTTAGCACGACCTTGAGCTCGTGGTCTTGTTCTTTTCATAGTTCTGCCTTCGTTAACCTCAGCTTTACTAATAACTAAACTTGATTTGCTTAAACCCAAGTTATTGCTTGCATTAGCTCCAGCAGAGAACACAATCTTAAGAATGGTTTCGCAGGCACGATAAGGCATGAGTTCCAAAATCATAAGTGTTTCTTCGTATGGACGTCCGCGAATTGTGTCGATTACTCTTCGAGCTTTGTCAGCAGACATACGAATGTGTTTCCCTACAGCAACAGCTTCTGCGTAGGATTTGTTGCTCTCCTGAACTGCATTAAATTAAAATGTATTTTAATTGATTTGCCATCATATCATATCATTCTAAGTCTAACTAAGCAGATTAATTACTACATTAACACCAAATACACGATGAACTATTTTAATCAAAGCATAAATAAGAAGAGTACCTCCGAATTGGGAAGTGGAAGCGCGACAAGCGAAAGGGTTGTTGTTGATGTTGTCGGGGGTAACCGTTTTGAGGGAAATGCCACTGAAAGAAGAGGAGGATGAGGGTATTTTCGGGAATTTGAGTAGGTTGGGGCGGAATTGAAATTGAGAAGCAGGAAGGTTATCGCGAAGAGGAGGAGGAAGGTTAATGGCGGTTAAAGAAAGAGCCATTGGAGGAAATTGGGAAGAAGGAAAGAAGATGAATGAAACACTGAACGAACACAACACACACTATAACTTTCTCAGCGATAAGATTGGAATTGGATGGATAAATAAATGAAATGAAGTGTAGTTTTTTATTTTTTATTTTATTTTTAGGGAAATGACGTCTAGTTACCTCTCTTATTATATATACTTTCGAATTAATTAGTCTTTTATTTTTAAAACATTCTCATATTTTTGGACTATAAAAAATATGATATGCTATATTTTAAATGATGTGTCACATGACCTTTAAGAAGCGGAATAATCATAAATTATCAATTTAAAAATTTAATTTAAATATGATATATCTTCATTTTTAGTTAAAAAATATGAAAAATGAATTAAAACTGCATGATTTTAAATTGGTACGACCAATTTCGTGAATGAGTGAAAATAGAAGACTAAAATGTATTTAAGCCTTTTTTCATATAAATAAATAAATAGAATTGTCTAAAAATCAAAAATAAATTATTCTTTTCATTTTTATATCCTTAATTTTTCACCATATTCATTTTCTTTTATGGCTTAAGCGTGTGTTTGGCTGTGCACTAGATAGAGTTGATCTTAATAAAATCGATTTTGGTTAAAAATAATTTTGAGTAAAAGTGATTTGTGTTTGAACTCATTTAACTATTAATTTAAAAATCAAATGAAATTTGTAAAAAAAAATCAAATGGGTTTCAAATGTATCATAAACAACAACGAAGCTAGACCAAATGTCATGAGGGAGTCAAATATAAAGTTTTTTTTAATAAATATTTATATGATAAAATTGAGAGTTGAATATAATTTTTAATCTCTATACAATTATATTTCTCTATAGTTGCAGAGATTGAAAGAGTCAAAATAAGACAAATAAATTTATCAATCAAGGAATAATTTTCTATCTTTTTTATTTTTCTTACTTTTTGATAAATGTTTGAGACGGCTAAATATATAACTTAAAATAAAATGTACTCAAATCATTCAAAGATAAATAATTTTTTTATTGTAGCCAAAGCTACACCATCCTCACAAGAGGTTCCGCCATGACCTTAAAAATTGTCATATATATAGGCTTAGCAAGGTAACACATCATCGGAGTAAACAAATACATACAATCATCATACTAATAAAAATACTTAAATTTTGACATTTTAGATTCCAAATATTTGACAGCTCCTCGCCAAAATTATGAATATCCCGAGAAGATGCTAAGAAGAATGCAGTGGTGTTGTTAATCAACTAACGAATCATCACCACAATTTTATTTGATCAAGAATTATTATCAAATAGTCTAAGAAAACTTGAAGAAACATAGGACTGTTCCAAAATATGTTCAGCATGAACATCATACAAGGTTCACCACTTTTCTTCATACTCAAACTTCCATAATAATCATACAAATCACTCTATAATAGTAAAAGATATCCATGACGATAGTAAAAATCAGAAAAATAAAAAATAAGATGGAGTAAACTTCTGATTGATTGTCTCTCTTTGACTCGCTCTATAATTTTATTCTTCCCCATGTCTCAAAAATAAATAAATGACAAAAAAATGTGATGCAATGACCTACTGTCAAAACTCAATTACCAATAGATATGCTTAACATCAAAGAAGGAAAATTAATTTCTTCACTGTGTTTTTCTTCCTTCGACTAAATCTAGTCATGTTGTCCATTAGACCATTACAACCTTTGGAGAAACAAAAATATCCTAGACTATTTGTAACATAGGGTCAATGTAGCATAGCAAACCATTTGTTAGTGCAGAATCTGAAGTCAAAGCGGCCTTCAATATGTTCAAACACTGCACCAACAAAACCATAAGAAATAGGCAATAATGCATTCAATTATTATAGCAAACACAAAACAATGCATTGGTGATGACAGGTTTTGATTTTCTTACCTCTTTTAGCCCAAAAGTGACGGCCTTGTTCTTCACGTCAGTTATAGGAATCTCCAGAGACTTGAAAAACTCGAAATCTGAAATTGGGCAAGATGTTTTAAAGACCAACTTATCAGTAACAAAAAGGTTCGATGTTCCTTTACATAACCTTGAGAATTTCCTTTAGATGGTATGGGACAATCGATTAAGCTCAGTTTTTTAACTTTTTCTCAGGTTTCTTGAATACATCCGTTATGTAAAATTCTCCCTGGCGATAATTTCTTTGAAGGTATTACCTTGATAATAACAATAGTACGACATCTTTTCTTCAATTTCCGAAATCTGGTTGCTTAACTTAAATTGGCAGCCCATGCGTGGATTAATGAGCCGCTTTTTTGAATCCATTGATTTGATATATTTGTCATCCAACTTAAGTATGCTATTGTATATCAAATCCATACTTTCCCTTCTAATAAATGAATAACAGCTCCCAAAGGAAATGAGAGAAGGCTGAGTAAAAAATCAGCAAATTCTTTATCCACTAGAGCATACAGAATTTTGTCTTTGGATTTTTTTAAGACTAGTGTCACACTAAATTTGATGTCACTATTGTTTTTAACATCACAAGGGAAGAACTGTGACCATTCGAGGGTTGGTTTGTTTCCTAAAAACCAATCGGTGAGAGAGGTTTGGGATACCAGAGCGTGCTTTAGAAGACCTAGTACCTGTACAGCACACTAATAAATATGAATTGATAATGAGGAAATTAAAAAATGGTGTTTGTAGGGTTAACACTTACAATAGATAGTACATGTCGATTAGATACGACAACTGTATTGACATACTTTATAAAATTGAACCTACACCCACAATATATTCTTTTTACGATGCAGGTAAGAATGGTGATGCACATGCTTTACATCTAAAATTCTTAGATAAGTTCCTTAAAGGTTCCACGTTATTAGGTTCCGCGTACTCCACTTTCTATAATTTTTATCTGATAAACTTGATTGCACACCTATAAATGAGAAGTAACATGTTTTAAATTAGACAATAGAACAACCAAGATCATATGTGTATTTCCAATTAACACAACTTCATAATGAACCTTACATCTAACTATAACATGATTAATTTCATGATTAAGTTACTTAAGAATATATTTTTCGTGTCCAAGTAAGGACATATATAGTGAAAATCTAGTGTTGAAAGGGTGAGTTACAAGAGAACAACTCTATAATGATGATAACGATGTTGACTAGTCCTACTCTAGCCTGCCTGAGTCCACAGAGTTCACCTCTGGTAGCAATTGAGGTGAGCAATAAACTATATCCTTATATGATGTTGGTTTCCTAACCTCATTTGGTTATTCAATTCCAAGTACAATTTTAAACATGTTCTCAAGCATACCTCAACGAACAAAAACACATACAATAAGCAACTATCTAAAGAATAAAACTATTACGAAACCTTTTCGGCATTGACGCTGATAGTCTCTCTCACATATGAAGTCAAGTAAGTTAGATATTCTGTGGTGAGCGGATAAACAGCCAGATCAGCAGTAATGATAAAAGTGTTACCGTCTCGAACAGATTCTTCGCCTAGATGTTTTGCAGCAACTGGAAAATTCATAGGATTTCGACATGTGTAACAACTATGATTTGCAGAAGCGCTCAAAAAACAAGAGCAAGATTCCTTTTCAAGTTTTGAACAAAGAAAGTACTTGTAGGGCTCATTGTCATGGATATAAAGCTTAAGATCGTCATGATAACTTTGAGTCTCCTCTTTTGATGGAATTATCATTTGTTTGATCGTGTTGGTTGTGAAACACTCTCCGTCTAGAGCTTTGACACTTGCATAAAATGTGTTCAGACAACCAAGTTGAATTGGCCCAATACCAACAATCACTCTCTATCAATCTTGCAATTGTTCCTAAAGGTAGGGTTAGGAAGCTAAAGAGAATGTCAACAAAATCTTTTCCAGCCTCGGCAAATATCACGTTGTTGGTCTCTTTGTCGATAAGAAGTTTCAACTCCACTGTTGCTTCAGTTGTAACAGCAACACCACCCTGCTTTGGTGTAACAACATCATTGTTATTGTTCTCACCAGTTGCTTCAGCTGTAATATGACCCATGATAGAAGCAGCTATATATAGAAACAAAAATTTACTATCAAAACTCAGAAAAATGGTAATAATGTAACATTAGTATTTATGCATAAGGATTAGCATACGACATTTATTAGGTCTATTTTAGGATACCTTGACCCATAATAGTAACAGCGGCGGTGGATTGGTCCGTGACAAAGCGGCGAGACGGTGATAACGGGAGGTGGTTGGCGGTGATAGGGCGCCGGCGAGAGGAATACACGATATGGTAATTTAGACTTTTTTTTTAGTGGATTGAAGATTTATTTTTCCCTTTATGGGATTTTGTTGCTTGAAATTTATTTACCCAAACCTATGACAATATATCATAAATATTGATTTTGCAATATATTAAAAAACGTCCTAGTCAATACATTTGCATAGTGAAAAATATTTATACATCAAGGGGGATGAATTATGTCCAACTCAAAAATTAAGAGTGATGGTAATCCAATATAGAAAATTCACAAGGACTTTTCATATGGGTAAGAACAATTTATTTGTCAATTTGATGAAACACTATCCATTTTATTTTTGAGAGTTCATCCCTATAATGTAGGATAGTGTATATTGTAATGTTGGAGGTTGAATTTATACTCTTGATAAATTTATAGCTCATATATTTGGAGATTGAGTTCACTCCCCTTTGCTCGGTTGACGAATGAGAGATGTTACTACTTTGGTTCATGATTTACACCTGAATGATTCAAAGGTGGTGGACTACTTCCATATAGGTCGTCATGACATTGCGGAATTTAGGAGCATTCTTTCTTTGAAAACAAATTTGAGAGTATTCTCAAAGAATGTAAAATTTATTGTATTTACATTTACAAAACTATCATGTCGAATTTAGTCAAAAACAAGCGAATGAGACCGCTCAAACTTTAACGTTGGTAGCCACATTATCATATTGCTCTCACCCTTATATGGATGTAGCACATGACACTTTTATTTCTAAGAAAATGTGCATTTTCTCCTAAAAAATAATAAATAATAACGGTGTGTAAGTGGGAATTAAAGAGAAGCTGAGTATGTTTGGTCCATATATTAACACATTTATTCTCTGATTCATGACATTTCACGATCTTTTTTGTTTTTTTGTTTTATCTTATTGATAAAAATAAAAACGTTTGTTCCGTGATCTTAGTTCAGTTCGTAGGGACATTGCATAATACATGTAGGGGCCAAGGTTCGAATCCCGGACACCCCACTTCTCGACGTTTAAAATGTATGAGTTCCAGCCACTATGCTACTTGACAACAAAAATAAAAACGCTTTCACATCTTGCGTGGTAGATAGATGCTTTTGGTGTGTGTACATTGCTTAAGCTATCCATTCCATCAGAGTCCAAAATAAACAGGTACTTGCATTATATATATTCTTGTTCCTTTTGTGTGTGTGTGAATATGGAATCTTTCTTCAAGTGTCCCATGCTAAATGCACCAATGTAAATAGGCATAGATGATTGCTTTTTATTTGGGGTTGTATATAGCCGTATATATAAAATACACTATTCACAAGCCTAGTTTAGTCGTGTAAGCTTTGCATCCAGTGGTGCATCCATACAATCATCATATGATTAAACTTTCATTAGATATAATTGGTTCTTTTTCATTGTGTCTCATTTGAATCAACCAGTATCCCTTTATTCCTAGGAAATGGCTTTGAGCCTTGCGGCTGACATTCTCAAATAATGCCTGCTTGCAAAACTATAAGCTACTCCATAACTACTTATTTATAGCAATTTGATTATTTGATCATCTTTCATCATAGTTATTAATAATTAGAACGTTTGATGGTTGTTCTTAGGACTATTTATCAGCAATCAATAATTTGACATAGTGTAAGTTTCAGAAGGCGTTAAAGGCGAGTTCCTCGCCTAAACAAGAAAGGAGTAGCTAGGAGATCAGGGATGTGGACCTCACTACAAATTTCATCTCAACCGAAAGGAGCCAGTTCTTGTCCAGTTACGGTGCTTTCCTCCGCCTTTGACTACATCTGAAGAAACAAGCACAAAATATCAAGTTCACAACATAAACGATAAACATGACAACTAATGTCTGATGGGAAACCAACCTTTTAAGAAAATGTAACTGGCGGATTTGACTCCCTTAGTTCTTTCGCTTTTAAACAATACCAAGAAGCCATTTACTTCCATAAAAGCCATCTTTTTTTTCTCTATAAACAAAAGAAACCTTAGAGGTCCTTTTCAATGTTCGTCAAATAAAAACGCATTGAACAAAAGCATCAAACTTACATTGTAAGTGCAACGTGACTATTAAATTGCATAAATTGGATTTACTTCTGATTCCGAATCAGAATTACACCATGAATGTGTTCCATTCCTTGAGATCTTCTCTTTCTTCCTCACTCTTCGGTGACGTTTGGATTTGATAACATAGTATGTCATTGTTCCAAGAACACCACCCATTACAATCCCCCCTACAACCGTAACAAGGATTGCAGCCCACAGGCTGCGTCGACCAACTACTATATAAGATGCTGCAACAAATGAAACTGAGGTGCACACAGAGGCTAACCACATCATCTTATTGATCACCTCTGTAACCCTTCTCTCAGACTTTATCTCTCCTCTAACAACAGTTATTTGAACCACCACCACAGCCAATGAAGTGAAAAGTGCAATAGCATTAGAGATGAAAAAGGTCTTGAAAGATGCAGTGTGAACCATCACAGCCATCCCATTATCACGATCCCCACCAGGGACCGTGAAAAGTGCTGCAAATGCAACCGTTGCAAATAGCACAGAAACCACAGTAACAGAGTTGGTAGCATTGTTGATTCCTGCTCTGTGCAACTTGCGCAGCTCCTTGGCAATCCCATTCACATTCTTGTTTGTTTTTCGAGTTTGTTCAAGCTGAAAAGAAACATCTTTCTTAATCTGCGTCATGGTTTTCCTCAGCTCGTCCCTTGGCTGGTTGAGATCATTTGCCTTAACTGCACCATAACGAATAAGTGAGTCCTTGATCTCCAAAATCTCTTCTGATATTGGAAGTGCTTCTGCAAGGTCAAGAGGTGTTTTGTGGTCTCTTGTGAGGGCATTCGCATTGGTGTCGGGAAGAAGCAACAACTCATTCACTATCTGCATTAACTCTTGTGTGTCATAACTAGTTCACTCTTCAAGTTAAAATCAGACATGTTATATTACTAAAAATAAAGGCATCGTTGTACTTGTACATGTAAAAACTATATGACATATATAACTAGCGAACTCCTCATGGTTTTGCAGTTACACTACTGTATGTATCATATCATTGTTTAAAGTTGAGCAGCTAAGATATTACCTCTACCCTCTTCTTCCTGGTGGCTACATGCAATGCAGTATTGCCAAACTTGTCAGGAAGCATGACACTTGCACCATCAGCAGCAAGAAGCAACTTCACCACTTCACAGTTAACCCCTTTGACCGCCATATGAAGCGGAGTTTGTCCTTTCTTATCAGTCCTTCGAGCAAGCTGTGGGTCCTTCCCTAACAATATCTTGACAATATCAACATATCCCTGGCGTGCAGATAAATGAAGTGCATTCTTTCCATTGGATCTAGCTATCTCCAACTGACTAGGATCATATGATAGTAACAATTCAACAACATCCGTATGCCCTCTTGTAGCCGCAGATACAAGAGGAGTTGCATTTGACTGTGCAAATGTCTTGATTAGCTCTGGATCATGGTCTAGCAGCAACTGCACAATCTCTGCCACCATTCACAACAATATATATAACAGTGTCTACAAAGAACAACTAATAATCAATATCAAAATCATAACCTGACTGTTTGGATAAAAACGTTTCTAGCATAAACACTAATAATAAAAGTGCTTATGTATAACAAGTTATTTCTATAACAATTGTTTTCATATATGTTATAAGTTGTTTTCATTAGCTATCCTGAAGAGCTTATGGAAATAAGTTAAAAACAGCTTGTAGACATGCCACATATTTTTTTTTTCTATAAACTATCACAAATTAAATATCTCACAAGTGCTTTATATGATATTATACCTTTGTGACCTTGATTTGCTGCAATGTGCAATGGATCAAAACCAGAGCGGTTTTTACAAGATAGTCCTTCTTTGGTGGTATAAGGAAGAAGCTCTTTAACAACATCAAAATGACCTTTCTCAGCAGCGGTAAAAAGCGCGGTTTCACCCAAGTCATTAACTTCGTTAACAATGGAAGACCTTATATCCGCAACTTCAGCATCAAATTCAGCACCACTAAGCGTTCCCATCATTTGATCATCAATCTCAGCGAGAATATGCCTAACAGCGGCAGCATCACCGCGTTGCGCGGCAAGATGAAACTCGGTGTCATTATGACGACCGGTGACCTGTTTTACATATTTTTTCTTGCTGGGTGTCTCGACGAGGCGTTTGCCGGAATTGGAAATGACGAGGGATTTGTTGGAGTTGGAGACAAGAAGGGCTTTGCCGGAAGTGGAGAGGAATAGGGTGGGTCTTGGGGTGTTGAGTTCGGAAAGAGGACCGTGGCCGCCGGGGTGATCCATGAATGGCCGTCGTGGGAAGGGGAAGTAATGCTACGGAGGGGATTGGATTGGGATTGGGATTTGATGCCCCATTCCTCAACCCCTCCTCTGTTTTTGTTGATCTGCACCATTGGCGGAAAAACTCCAAACAAATATCGTTGTTTTCTTTGGTCCTCCCTGCTATATCTCACAATTTCATATCTCCCTTTATATATACTACATACTCTCTTTTTATTATTACCACATTATTCCAAAAAATAACCTTACCTCAAAATAACTAAAAATATCAATATTAATTATAAGTTGAAATAAAAATATTAAGTTGTTGTCTCCTTGGACTTACCTCAATTGGTGCCTAGAAACATTGCATAATATATGTAGTGGTTGGATTTGAACTTTAAATATCTTATTTCGAGATGAATTTCTAGCCATTAGCTTACTTGAAGAATTTTTTTTGATTAAGTTGCTTAGTTCAATTGAAAGATTTTTTTAGACACCACTGTTTCATCCATGACATTAAATGATTGGAAAATGCTTTATGGCACGATGGCCATACAAGCACGAAAGTGCACGACTAATTCCAGACCGTTGGATGACCTTTTTTTTTTTTATTCATTATTTTTTTTTGCCCACATTTATTTTGCAATCTACCTGATTGCCGTGTCGTTGAAATTCGTGGGCTTTAGAGTTGTGCTACATAGCACGTTTGCATGTACGCTTGACTTTCAACACAAAGTGTCAATAACCTTAGCTACAGTCGAGTTAAGTTAGAAAGAAAAAAAAACACCTCATTACCATGGCTGTTGATGTTATGACGTGTTAAATGCGAGATTTAAATGTGAGAGAACTTATAAACTTAATGTTTTAAAATTTTGAATGAATATGTGATGTCTAATCTCACTTGTATTGTTACTCTTAGCAATATATCAAATTGCATTAAATTTTCGGTCTCTACATGTTTCATACTATCAATTTTAGATCTCATTATTAACTAACATATGTCTATCAGAGGCCCATATGGCAAGTCCCATGTGGTTTGTGCATAATCCTAACTCAAGGGTCCTGAAAGTAATTTGCTTTCATAATTTTGATAGGTGTGGGGATTAGGGTGAAAACATTTGGCATTTGTTTGATACATGTCCGATGACTATTGAAACATGAAGCACTTTGGGACTTTGGAAGACGATACAACCTCATATTTATGATTGTTGATAGTATTGTTGATCTATTTTTCACTATTGCAAACGAAATGCCTCTTGTAAAACATATTACGTGGTGCATCACCATCTGGAGCCTTTGGAATAATTGTAACGTTAAACTTTGGGAGGTGGATATTGATGAGGCCGCTGCATCGATACGTCAATATGTTGCCATGTCTTTTCATCGATGGCAGTGGACAAAGTTTCACCAAGCATCAAGGTATAAGTCTCATTGTAAGCAAAGATTTAACTAAGCAGAGGAAATCAATTTTGTTGAAAAATTAAAATGCAATGTTGATGCATCTTTTATAGATATCAAAGTGGACATTGATATGTGCATCAAAGATCACCACAAATTATTTGCAAAAGCTAAAACTACACGTTAGTCACCTATGATGTAGTAAAAGAAAGTGAAGCGGATGACCTCCTGCAAGCCATCAAGTGTGTTGCGGAATGGGGAGTGAATGAAGTCATTTTCGAGCTTGATGTTAAAGTAGTAGATAATTTCAATAATCCTTCAAGGAATTTTTATTTTGGTTTTATTCAGAATGATTATATTTAATTCAAGTCTTAAACATTTATGTCCAAACTCAACTGCGAAGCTCATGAAGAGAGTAGTTATTATTGTTGGTAGTGATCTTTTAAATTTCAAAAAATACCATGTTCCGAAAGAAAAGTCATGTGACATTTGCCACGTGGACTTTCAGTAAATATGTGTCACTATAATTAACAATGAAGATTAAATATGGTAATGAAAGATGTGTGGAGACGAAAAACTGAAAAAAATAATAACAATTAAGGATTAAATGTGAAAATTGATTTATATTTATTTTTATTTTTTTTGGTAGAAGATTTATATTTATTTATAAAGGTTAAAAAAATTATTTCACCCTAGAATAAATAATGTTTATGACATGAAGATATAAAATGCATGAAGTGTAAGGAATGTTTTCGCATGTATACATTGAGAACTAGAAAATATTTTTATGGAAAACTGTATCAAAAGAGCTTCAATTACAAGGATGCATTGTCCTAAATCTATATAAGGGGCCATGGTGTTAGTATTTGCTTTTTCGGTACAACTTTTTTTATTATCTAGGTCTAATTTTGTAGACTTTACTCGCAGTTTTACGTTAAACAAATTTCATCTGTTGATTTGAGATCGGAAGGTTCAAATTATTACTCCATTTTATACATTAAAACAATCTCGATAAGTTATTTTAATCAAACCACTGACATCTATATAGATTCATTTACCGGCCTCAAACTCTAAGTTTTGTTTGTGTGCCATATAATCTCCGTAATGTAAGTCTTATCATACATATAAAATAGGACCACCAGAGCTAACTAGAATGATTATGAAGAAGCTAGTGCAAACTTCATTTGATTATATTTTTATTTCAATAATTATACTTTACAATTACTTTTACGTTTAATAATTTGTTATAAATTTTAACATCAATAATTTGAATAAACACCTCAAAAGATATTTTGTTAATACAAAAAGAAATTCGCTTTAAAAGTAGAAAAGACAAAACAGTATTCTGGTGAACATTATACCAGCGTATTCTTCTCAAAAGTATAGCTGTGATATATAATTAGACAAACACTTTTCTCACACCAAGGACCGCATAGCGCAGTGGATTAGCGCGTTTGACTTCGGATCAAAAGGTCGTGGGTTCGACTCCCACTGTGGTCGTAAATTTTTTGTTTTTTGTTTTTTGTTTTTTGTTTTTTGTTTTTTGTTTTCTGTTTTCTTTCTTTCACAAAGCATTTGCCTCGTTAACCAGTTTAAAGGCCATTGAAGTACAACAAACGTGTTTGTATTCCCAACAACGACGCCCACTTTTAAGCACAAATAGTTTTCTTTTTCTTTCTTAAGTACATTCTTTTAATGGAATTTCATTATTTTATCTTTCTTTTAAGCAAGAAACATGGTTAGACTTGAATCATTTAAGCTAGAAATAAAAGAATGTGATTAAAATGAGAGATTACATGTCCCCATGTGTTTAAATTGAACATTGTATAATATATACATGATTTGGATTTCGAATCTCGGATTTGAAAAAAAAAAGACTCTGCAAAATATGGGTAGTCAAACACTTTTAGGTAAGGATTCTTTATTATTTTTAAATAAAAAAGATTCTTTACTGTTACACGAAAACAAGTCTTACTTGAGCACAAATACAAACAAAAAATGTTTGGACACATAAATAGAGAAAAATAAATGAGAGAATTTAGTCAAATCATTCAATCATTTTCTCTTTTAATTTTTTCTATTTACAAATGTGTTACTAAACATTTTATATTTGTGTTTGTGACCAAGCAAACATTTCTTCTTCCACGAATCTAAAAATAATGAGAAACATAAGTGTGAAGTTCTAAATTCTAATACATGTCATTTGTGGAAGATATTATTTTAAAATAAAAAAATAGAAGGAAAAAAAGAGAACTCTGACCGTGTTTACTTTAAGAAAACATTTTAAATTTCCATTTTCTAAAATTCATGTTAATTTACTTTACAAAAAAATTGTGTTAATTTTAAACAAGGTGATAATAGACCCTCTAAATAAACAATTCTGTGCACTTTTTCATACATTCGTAGTCATAATTTCATTTTCTCTCCCTCACAATTGTTTATTTCAAGAGTTTTATATCTTCTTATCAGCTAATAAATATTTCACAAAGTAAACATGATCTCAGTATCCATGATAATATGTTTTAATCGGCCTTTTATAAGTCAAAAAAAATTATTTTGAAAAAAAGTCAAAATTAATCAAAAATATAAATACACTTAAAAAAAAATAATTAAATACGAAAAGTGACATAACATCAAATAATGTTCAAATGCTTGTAACCAAGCCGTAATTGTTCCTAAAAGATGAGATGATTTTATAGTTAACAAGAGTATTATCAAGTGGATACGTGCTTGCTTCATTAATATTTTATGATTGATGGTATTTAGCTTTTTTTTTTCTTTCCATTTTTTATGTTGGGTTCAATTTAATTTGACAAGTCAACATGTTAAAACAGTTAAGTGACACTAGTTAGCTCAGTATTTGATCCAAGTTGAGTTCACATCCGCAAATCTAAAAGCTTTTGGACTGAAATTGAAGAAAACTGGAATAAAGGGAAAAAGAGCTAAGAGAATTTTAGTTATCGTTTAAAAATGGAATAAGCAACGCAAAGTAAAGCGGAAAAGAGAAGGAAGAAAGCTATAGAAGCATCCGATTCTATGGAGCTATGGAGGAACATTTTTTTGTTCTTAGATGATGATGGAAAGAGAGAAAGAAAGTGGCTTTGCGTCTCATCCATCCACAGGAAAGCAAAATTCCAACTGGCCCGAATTTGTTCCATTAGAATCTCAATAATGCAGTGTTTTGATTCTCCTCAAGAACGCCTTTATTGTTTTCAACTTGCATAATTCATGTGCCACTAGGATCAAATGTTTATGCTAGCTAGTTTGATGCTTTCCTAGTTTAATTTCCAATGGATAAGTGATATGTAATTTGGAGTTCAAGCAAGTAAATAAAATATGACAAAATAGTTCTTCGAGTCCAACATATAAGATAAAGTTGAATCAACAAAATTTGATATATTTGATTCAAAATTTGGACTGGACACATCAACTTTAATAACTCATCTATCTTTTATATATAAGATTGAAGAGAATATTATTCGGTCAAAGATCAAACTCGAGTACTCGCAATAAATTAGTTTGTAGAATGTAACCAAATTTTCAATTCTAAAAAGGATTTTAGGACACCTTGGTATACTATCAAGTGGCTTGGTAAGTGCTAGTACTGAATTCATAAGCCATGCCCAACAAGCATGCAGAGTCACAGTGCATAGCCAAATTCACAGTGTTTTGTGCCAGCAATATTTTTATCCTTTCACTTCAAGCCAGCGCTTCAAACGGAAATTCATGTCGCTGGAATTTCACGTCAATCCAAGACAAGACATGTCTGCACCCGTATGCATATGTTGCACTCACAAATAAGATATGATTACTATATAGTGTTCTGATATTTTACAGCAGTAATAATTACAAACATTTCACAAATACACACCCGTGAAAAACAATAGTACTCTTATGTTGTGGAATATGTATACATTTTACTATAAATATATAAAAAAATTGGGATCTAATATAAACTACAGGGTTATGTAACTACATACAGTTTACAGTTAGTGAATAGTGATTGTGATGTTTTTATTTTCTTTCATCTAATGGAAACAAATATGGAGTTAAGTCAAGTTCAGTGTTGTAACCAAAAAAAAAGAAGTCAAGTTCAGTGTAGTTATTTCGCTCTTGAAAGCAATAAAAGTGTTGGTTGCATCATAAAAGTCACTCTGTTATGCTCAATCTTATCATAAAATTGTCTTATCTTATACTAATGTGGGTAATGGATGGAAATATATATCTATTGAAGGGCTTATAAACACACAAAAAAGTTGTTTGCAGTAAGAACCAAACAATATTGGAGGATCAAAAGAGCAAAATTAAAAAATAAGAATGACAAAATAGAGGAGATTCGTCGGATTGGCCAATCTAGCCTGCTTTTTTGGAGGGATGGATTGAAACTGTTATACACTTGCTCATGGTATATGTATAGTAAATCATAATTATTACAAAATGTCAAAATAATTAAACAAACTATGTGCGATTGTAGAGCCTTTTATGTGCATCTATCGGTGTGATTGATTTTCGCCAAATGTAGAAGTAACGGTTTTCTACAATATAAAAATTATGACACGTTTCATCCTTGTCATTATTACGTTGAATCACTCGTATTATTTAACACTTCTCAACCCAAAAATATGATAGTTAACTTTTGTTCTCTTCTCAACGTACACTTAAACATATTTAAATGCTATGCACATTTAGTAAAACACATTTAGTAAAACAAATTTTTCAGAGATTAAATAAAAACATATATTATTTTGCCACATCACCCTAATTCTTTAATTGCATTTCAAATTAATTGTATAACAAGAATAATAAAAAAGTGGGTTCAAAATGCAAGTGTAAAACTAATTTACACTTGCCTTCACAGTACATATGCCAATTAAACTCTACTTAAACAAAGAATCTAAATTGATTTCTGATTTTTCCACTTCCATTTCCATACCTATCTCTCTGTTTTCTATCTCTCCATTTCAAGCACTCTTTACACAAAATCCCAAAGGAATTGAAGTTTAAAAGCATTCACTAGTACCAACCTTCCTTATATCTTCCTTCACTACAAATCTCTAACCAAACCATCAATTCTTCTAAAAATGAAAGGCATTGAAATCTTCTGTGCATCACAAGCCTCAACAGCTATATGTCTTAACACTAACCATGCTTCCTCTTCTTCTTCCAACACCATTAATCACTTTGGTGGTAGAGCCATTGATCGCCACAACCCCATCATCACAGATCCAAAAAGAACTCCAGCAAGAGATCTCACTGTCACTGCTCCTAGTTCACCTTCTCCTTCATCCATCAACCTTAAACATGTCCATGAAAAGACCAAGAAAAACACTACTTCAAAGTTTAGTGATAAGAAAAAGAAAAATGCAACAAAGAGTACTCATGATGATCAGAAGAAGAAAAGTACTACTACAACAGAAAAAGTGACTGAAAATATTGCAAACAATTACTCTTCAAAACCGGTTGATAGTATTCTAAGGAGGAGTAGGGTTAAGCCACCTTCTGATTTAATCACTCCTCCTACTTCATCAAGATATTTGCTTGGTGACACAGTTTCTTTGGATGGTGTATTAGATTATGACCCTGTTTTGGTTTTAACTAAGGTTGATGATAACAAAAAGAATGCTCAAGTGCTTCGTGAAGATGAAGATAAACATTCATCTAAACAGTACTCAAGTTCCTCTGTTCCAAAGTCTGATTCTACAAACCAGGTTAGTATCTCTTTATCTTTTTGTGAATTAATGAATTATGTTCACATGTGTGTAAGCAACTTAACTGTTGTTTGTTTCATGTTTGGTGTGATTTTTGTTGCAGGTTGTGGTGTTGAGGGTTTCTCTGCATTGTAAAGGTTGTGAAGGGAAGGTCAGGAAACATCTCTCCAGAATGCAAGGTATGCAAATCATAGCCTCTTTCTTCATATTTTCTAATTCAAGCCATAAATCAAATGGTATTGAAGAATAATACCATTAAAAAGAAAAATATGTATCCAATAAGGAAATGCTAACCGGTGGTTAAGATACTAAAAAGAGAAATTATATAGTAATTATTGCATTGAAAACTGTGTAATTAATCCATAAATAAGTCAACAAAGTTTCCTTTTATGATAATAAATTCATTTTTTTGTATGCTTAACCAGTGCCCCGGGGCACCGGTTAGCATGACCCATCTAATAATATGAAATGAAGTTAAATTACAGACAAATTTTTTAACGAGGTTTACATTGAAGGACAAAGGTAACATTTTTTTTTTCTTTTTCTGTTTCAGAATAATTGTCGCTTTATAATATCAATACAACATTTATTGAATTCCACTCCACTTAACAACTTCACTAAATGATGTTAATTTTACCATTGAAATTAATCCAACTAATCGTTTCCTTAGGAAGTGCGCACGCACAACTCTAATGCACGATTAAAATGAGACGGATAAATACTTAATTAGTAAATGGACTGATCGATTTCTGGAAATGAACTAACCATGTTTATGGTAGCGTTTTATTGTTTAATTTTGTTTATATTTAACATTCAATAATTCCTTTTGTATTGGTAATTAAATGAGCAGGGGTTACGTCCTTCAACATAGACTTTGCAGCAAAGAAGGTTACAGTAGTTGGCGATGTAACTCCATTAAGCGTAATGGCAAGCATATCAAAGGTGAAGACTGCTCAAATTTGGCCAGAAACTGCTTCACCAATTGGATCTGCTGCTGCTGAATCAAAGAAAACAAATATGATCTAAGTAAAGACCGTTGATGATTTTGTATGCTTTGAGTCTGAATTAGGTAGCTTTTCAATTAATGTAAATGCGAATGTGTAGCTAGTGAAGCAGTAGCTTTTGATGAGATTTTATAGTTTTAATTGGTAGTAACTTTATCTTTGCATAAGGATTGGCCTAATTTCTCCCAAGAGAAAATTTACATTATATAAATGATGTGACAAAATTAAAGGCAACTATTTTTATTCAAGAGCAATGCCATTTCTCATCACAACGGGTGATAAATTACCGTTTTAAAGTTTAAATCCCAATCTAGAAGTGTTTGGAAAATCTCAATTATCTCTCTTTCTATACTATAATATGGTGTTAATTATATCGTGCGGGTATAGTTCACTTTTGTACACGGTTGTTAGTACCAAAAAAGTTGTAGAATATATCACCCCGTTTGTTCAGAAGTGATTATTGGTTTAACTTTTTGGAGGCATATGCCTTGGTGCTTACTTTATAATCGTCCATCTTCTTTTCACCAAAAGTTTAGCTGGCTGTACCATAGAGCTTCATTGTAAAGATAGGCAGTGCATATATATTCGCCAAGAATATATAATAAGTTTAAAGGAGCTAGTTTTTTTTAGTGTAATAATATAAGGTAACACAAGTGAATGCCTTGAATGATTATGTTTTAATGTTAAGCTAGTTCGTGACACTTGACAAAGTGATTCACAAAAGAAGTTGCGCATGAGATAAAACAAATGGCGAATAAGTGATTTGGTACTTATTATATGTTCACAATATCTAAATCTCATTATTATTGGTGTAAAGTTTTACAGTTTTTTGTTTAATATTTGTAAGGATAGAAACAGATTAGTGGAAGAGGTCAATACAGTCTTTGTGTGTATGACTGAAGGCAGAACATCCTCTTTGGATTTAGGACTTCAATTCCTCATTTGAGAGACAACAACATTACGGGTATGATGATGATATAACATTTCAAAAACTTTTATAAGCGTCATTAATTTAAAAAAGAAAAATAAATTCTCGCCTCTTGTGATCCCCGAGGAAATCATCCGTTCAAACGTACCCTAAGTTGAACATTAAGTGGAATTCCTACTTCTGAAAGCAGTTTGTCTTAGATATTACTATATGCCAAAACTAATGATAATGTAGAACATTAAGTGGAGTTTCAAAACTAAACTTATCAGCCCTTTGGACACATTGATGTATGAAATGCAGACCCCAACACATTGTATATAATTGTCTCAAATTTAAGCACCAGGATCAGAACATAGAATTATACCACCACTAGTTAAATTCTACAATGTGTATCTGGTTATAAAAAGCCCACATTACAGGTAGCAGACATTAAATCCATTAGTTCCGTCAGCAGATTATGGAAAGCAAAAAAGTTTATACCGACGCAAATTTTTGTTGGCACCCCAACACCCCTTCAATTTAAGGGAAGCCGACACATAAAATTGAATCACTTCATGCATCCCACCACAGCAAAGACCAACCTTCTCAATAGACAATCGTCCGCGATAAGTCTTCTGCATATCTGGTTCAAGGAAAACCTTTATACAATAGGATCAGCAATAGGATCATCTTAACGTTTCCCTCTTAACGTTTCAGTCCTGCACTTCACCATACAATAGGATCAGCAGGGTAGTACCAATATTCCAAATTCAACACCTTTCATTGTTTCAACAAACATACACCAATGTTATTGGTTGCTGCCAAATACTAATTCTGCAAAACAGAATTTAGCAGCAACATCACAATAACTATACTTGCATTGCGGCTCCATCTTTTTAATTTGTCCTCAAGAACTTAGTATCTTATCGGTAATATCCTTGTTTTGTGTGATATTCATCATTGAAATGTTTACCAAAGCATGCGTTTTGTAAGTTGTTCGCAGTTATGATTCATTCATGAATGCTTGGGGATTCAAGTATACATATAGTTTTCTGCATCAATCAATTCTTTTTTTCATACACTCTCTTTCCATTAACTTTTTTTTTTTTTTGGTCAGGAAGCCTAATGGCTAGAATTATAAGGTGAATAAATGGGGTGTCCGGGGTTCGAACCCCGGCCCCTGCATATAATAATGCATTGTTCTACCAACTGAGTTATGCTCA
>Ga0315914_1000172_pt1 | contig 64346 bp, 37 predicted proteins | sample MpolenodulesMG_FD_203920 | JGI IMG/M metagenome (GOLD analysis project Ga0315914, IMG submission 203920) | Medicago polymorpha root nodule microbial communities from Los Angeles, California, United States - elongated nodules | ecosystem: Host-associated > Plants > Roots > Nodule | place: USA...
CGTGAGATGCTTATACAAAAATTACGTCTTTTCCTTGATTTTCGGGCTACCTAGATGGTACATTGTGATATGATTTGGATGCTACTTAACTGGATTAGACAACATGCTTGTAAGAGGCTATAGAAATTGGATGTTGTCAAGCTGAGTTTATAATTACATAGATGGAAGGGATGGAAGGAAAAGTTTCTCAATTTTGTTGTCAGAAATTTGAGATGGATATTAATCTGTAGTGATTATGTTGAGCATACTTGCATTGACAGGTGTTAGTTATCGATTGGATTTTCTTTTCCTTGATAATTTTGAAGTGCTTCTCTGAAAGGAGAGATTTTTTTTAAATAGAGAATTGTGTCTCATATGGAAAAATTGATATGCCTACATCTTGAAAAAAAATGGAATGTGAATTTTATGTATAAATTTTGGATAATTTAAGATATTGAATATGTAAGACTGTATGTCAATTTTGGCATTTGTTGTCAATAGATCCTGGTTCTCACAAGTCACAAGTGATAGAAGTAATTTTTTTTACTTCTCCAATTTAATGGCTACAAGTAGAACATAACCTTTAAGATAGAATTGTATTGCTACTTTTGTCTATGATGGAATTGTATTGCTGCTTTGGGTTAACCTTGCCTAAGAAGAGAGGCACATTCTAAGTTTTGTTTTCTCCTGCGACCCGGTCATGATTCATGACAGTAACTAATAGAATCTCATATTTTTATTTTCAAATCTAAAATGATTTAGAAAATGAGAAGTTTCCACAGATATATTTTGGTAGAAAATTTTATCCTTGAAGGTGTCACCACCTTGTATCATATTTAAGGGAACCTTTGCTACTTGTCAAAAAATAAAATAAAATGGGAACCTTTGCTAATATGATTCATATTCTATGCTTTAGGTAGGTGTAATCCAAGATATGATTCCATAAGAGTTTGGTGGATCTCCGCTTTACATGTCCTCAGATTATTTGACCTTTCGGAACTTGATTTTCAATAGTTTTTTTTTATGTTGCTTATAGTTCCTCAACTAATGTCTAATCAACTAATGTCTAATGCACCTTAGAAGGCGCCTATAAACAATATCAAGGTATAGTTTTTTATAGGTATTTTTGTGTTTTTTCTACATTACCCTTTGATAAATTGGAAGTACTTTACCCTTATCAAAGAAAAATCTCTTTTTCTTCATCTTTATTCTTTCAATCATTTACCTATTTTATCTTCAGAACATCAAACTTATTTATCTCTTTCATTCAACATGTGATCTACATCTCTTTTGTTCCATAATCGAGTCATAAATTAGGGGTAAATTACCTCCAATTTATCAAGGGGTGGTTTAGGTCTCACCAAAATGTTTTTTTTATTACAATCGGTTACGATTTTCATCGAAAAAACATCAAACTTTTTCATTCCTTCATTCAACATGCAACCTACACGTTCTTTGTTTCAAAATTGAATTCTACTTGTCATTGGAGTTAGATTATCCTTAATTCATCAAGAGGTAATGTAGATCTCACCGTATTTTTGTCGAATTTTTAAGCAATTCACAAGTTCTCTTCGGCAATTACTTTAAGTGGAGCCATAAGTTAGAATTCTAGTTCTGCACACACCACCATGGCTAATCGAATTGGGCATGGCAATGGGGCGGGGGTGGGGACGGGTTTTACCTTCTCCGTCCCCATACCCTACTCCACAATACTTACTTGTTACCCTACCCATATCCAACAGGGATGAGAAATTGGATCTCGTTCCCGTCACCGCTGGGTTCGGGTATCTCCGCCCCATCCCCAATGTGAATAATTTTTTTAAATAAAAAAATAAGTATTTTTTAGCCTCGGGCTCAGTGGTGTAATGCATTATCCAGCAAAGAGATGAAGACGATCGATGTCTATGGTGATGGAGAAGAGAGAGATTGAGGTTGTGAGATATGGAAGGAGAACTTAGAGAAGCGAGAGTCGTCTGAAAGATTGAGACTTTGATTGTGTTAGTGAAATGATTTACGGTTTAAATTTCTTTTTATATAAAAGGAAAAATAAATTGATGTTTTACCTTCGGGACGAGTTTGAGTTTGAGTATAGGTTTAGAGTGGGTACTAATATCCCCATTACCCGTCTCATACCCGGTTTTGAAATCAGGAAAAACCCAAATTCATATCCAAACCCAATCAAAACAGGAAAAACCCGTCAATTTGAGTTTGGTTCGAGCGGATAACCGCGAGTATAGGCTTTATTGTCATGTCTAAATCCAACACCTTTATAGGCTTACAATTTTTTTTCATATGACATGATGTCTTTTTAATTTCTTCCTGTAAAAATATTTTAGTAAAAAGTAGTGTTAGATATAACTTCTTTTCTCATAAAAAAGATATAGAAATTTATTTTTCTCACTTTATAAAAACACTAATGTTGAGTTTATTATTAGACAAGAGAACGCGGTTGTTCATGTTCTTATAGAGATGACCACATCTCTAGATAGTTTTTGAATTTCGTTTGACATACCACATTTATTATAACAACATACCACATTTTATTTACACCTTTTAATTAATGGCATACTATAAACACTTTTCGTAAACTATATCTTCTCGTGCGTGTAGTAAATTAATTTTCTGCTATAGTTACTTTATAATCGAGTAAACCATCAAAACATATAGACATGGATTCCAATTTAATTTTTTTTGACAAAGATATAGTCTAATTTAAAATATTAATAGAGTTAAGAACTAATTTAAAATTGTTTTACAAAGATACGAACTAATTTGATGGTTTACTCTGTTGTAATACCATCCCATACTTTTTTTTAGGTACATCCTATCTTATCCTATACTTAAAATATTCAAACTTCACACAAAAATAACCTCATGCATGTAGATAATTGGTTAGCAGCAGGGCCGGACCTTGGGGAGTGCAAAAAGCGCTACCGAACTGAGCCTCTAAAAATTATGGGCCTAAAAAAAAATTACAATACCCACCCCCACTTAAATTAAAAAATTATATGTTACTTTTTTTTCTTCGGTACACGTATGAGTTTTTTCTAGACTCTAGTTCCACTTTCTGGACATAAATTTGATACTATTAAACCACCATCAATTTGAATAATCACTTAATCAGTCAATTTGAAAAACTATTTCATTGAAAGAATCACAACAATTATTTCTTTTTCGCATAAACCGTTCATTTTCCCCTTTCCTACGACGTAGGAGTGACATTCCAAACGACACCGTTAGGTAAATTTCACCTCTTTTTCACTTAACTTTATTTTGTTTTGTTTCGTGTTTAAAAGTTCTTTTGATTCTGATTTTTTAATGAAGCTTAGCTAAACAAACACGAACTTTAATAGAACCGAGCCTCCTATTTCATAGGAACGGCCCTGGTTGGCAATCATCATAAAATAAAATAATAATGATAATCTATGAAATTTCAAATATGGATTTATATTTAATAGTAAGTATTTTATGAGAAGTTGTGTATTAAATGTATTAAAAATTACAATCGTTGACTTTTAAAAAAAATAATTACTAAATTTGAGATGCTTAAAAGAGTGCTCTGGATGCACTCGTTTGCACTCGTTAACAAGACTCATATTTCTTTTTGCTAATCGATAGTAATTTTAATTTTATCAAAGAAGTTTCCAAGCAATGTAATCAAACTATCTTGTTCACAAGACTACGACCTCTCAACAACAACATTCATAAAGTCATGTCCTTGTCAATGGCAACTAATACATCTGACAAGTAAGCACCTTTTACTCAAAAATCTAATTCATTTCTATAATCATAATCTATAATCAATTTAATTAATTATACACTATACATAATACATGCATACATGTTCATCAAGAAAAAAAAACATATATGTATATATATTTTTGTTGTTGCTACTGGTTTACATGTCTTAATGTCTATATATGGTTAATTGAGCCATAAACACTTTCAAAATAATATTATAGTTTGACAAGTTAAAATATAATTAATTTTTTGAATGACAATTATTTATGTTGTCGGTTTGTAATTATTAAACTGTTGTTTATTGTTCAATTCATAATAATCTTAACAACGCAACCAAAAAAATTAATAAATAATACACCCTCTCTCCGATAATAACTGAACTATCTAAAAAAAATATTGTCCCAGAAAAATTGACTCATTTCACTTTTCAATATAATATTAATTATTTTTTTCCATTTATAACACTAATTAATATTATTTTCATCACTCCCAATTCAATATATTCTACTTTGCATTTATGATAAAGAAGAATGCACCAATAGGTGATAAGGGCACTCAAAATCACTTCTCTCTCTTCCACTTATACACTTTTTCTTAATAAATATGAAATGAGTCAATGACTCAGTTAAAATGGGACGGAGGAAGTACTACATTACTACTAATCTTAGCAACTTATGTTCAAGTTGTTAAACCTTATCCATCTAATTAACAAATACTTAGGATATTCTCTTGCAAGCAAACCACCTATCCAACCAAACCAACAACTCACAAGTCTTGAGCCATTTAAAACCGTTAGATCGGTAGACTTTGAACCCTAATCAACCGCCAATATCAGTTATCCCAGCTCAGTATCACATCACTCTCAAGTCTCATGGATTACATAACTTAGGAGCCTAAGTAATGTCTCATCCGGGACATTCACTTACTCCTACCATTGAAAACGAAATAAACAAACTTGAACCAACCATAAGAAACAATCTTAATTAACACAAACCCACCACACAAACGAAATCATACACTACCCTCCAATGGATTTCTTCCACGTGTCCATTTTTAACACTAAGCAAAAGCAACATGGCTTGTGATTGCCATGTGTGACTTCCTCAAGATGGTTCCTTCAATTGTCGGCAAATATAGATGTCACTGCACACACAAGCCAACTTACAAGTACACTTGACATTATTCTTATGGATCCTTCTCCAATCATGCCCTGTATAAACACCATAAGTCTCCACTCTCCCATAACTACCATCAAAGTCTTTAATATAAGTCTAAGTTCAATCTAGAAGTATTTTTTTTTATCTCTAAATATCAAATTACTTGCAAAATATTAAATTATTGGACTATCTTTTAGTGCTATTGTTTAATTAAAACATTGATTAGAAAATATTTTAAAATGTTCCATAAATACAACTTAAATAATAAAATATTGTAGTGACATTTGACATGCGTAGATTTGAACGTGTCATTCTTCACTTCTTAGCATTTAATACGTGTGAGTTTCAATATTAGGCTTTTAAAAAACTAGTCAAGACATATCTAATCCCTAATAAAATGGTGAGACCTAAGTTTACTTTGCAAAATTGTGGATACTTTGTCAAACACAAAATTAAAAATAATTAGTAGAGTACACGTAGGTGATTTCAATTGGTCGTTGATAGTTTATCTGCAATTTTTCAAAAACAACCTAAAATTTATAAATAAATAAATAAAAACAATGATTTTAAAATTTAAATACAGTCCATGTCTAATGTGCAAACGTAAATTAGTCTTAAATCATACATAAATTTATACTTCACCACTGCATCAAAAAGCATAGTTACATCTCATTTCTCAATTAATAAAATGGCGAGACTTATTGATCTAAAAGTTAGTCTAAAATATAAAACATCAAATTTCCTAACTTTATTTTATGATGATAAACTAATTTCTTTACTACACGTCAAATCATTCAAAAGCGTTTATGAATTAAAGAGAGAGGTAGTATATAAAACACCACAAGAACCAAACATTACAACCTGTCTCTGAGTTCTGTCGGTACAAAGTTTCTTGTCTTAGATATTTTCCCTCGTTTTGCTAGAAAACATAGTTCAAAATGATGAAGAAAAAGCTGAACGCTAACAGTGAAAGTCGTGGTACAAGAGAAACCATGTCGTCTCACAAAAGAGAAGAAGAAGAATACCAATGGGAAATGAGACCAGGAGGAATGTTGGTACAAAAACGGACTGGGAAACCCGACGCTCCGGTAGCCAATTTGCGCCTTCGAATCGCCTACGGTGCACTCCGTTACGATATCTGCGTCAGTTCCATGGCCACATTTGGTTAGTGTTTATTGAATATTTTTGTTGATTATGTGACTAATTCACCTTTGTTTTGGTAGACTTTAGTTAGGATGTGAAATTTTGTAGCACGACACTTCCGATGTAAGACGTGTTTGGTGTCACATGTGTAACACTGACACAACACTCATACACGCAATTACATTTAATTTTGTTAGTGCTTATAGATGTGATTTGTTAAGTGTGAAATTAAGTGTTGTGACAGGGGTGGTGAAGAAGATTATGAGCGATGAAACGGGATTGAAGGTGGAAGAACAAAGAGTGATGTACAAAGGAAAAGAACGTGAAAATGGAGAGTATTTGGATGTATGTGGAGTCAAAGACAAGTCAAAGTTGGTGTTGATTCAAGATGCTTCAAGTATTGAGAGACGGTTCATCCAGATGCGTATCAATGCTAAGATCCAAACTGCAAATCGTGCCATCAATAATGTGTCCCTCCAACTTGATCAGCTAGCAGAACAGGTATCTGCAATTGAAAAATCAATTTCTGATGGAGTTAAAGTACCAGAAGTTCAGATCATAACACTTATTGAGATGCTTATGAGACAAGCCATCAAATTAGAAAGCATTTCAGCAGAAGGGGATGCTTCTGCGCATAAAATTTTGCAGGTATTTCCAATATAAATCTCACTTTGCGCTTATTTCTGTATTTGCTTTAACTTGTTTGTAAGGTAAAATGTGGATGATGTTAATAGTCCCACATTGCATAAAATACATAATATGCATATGTTTATAACTTGGCTATAATCTTTATATTATTGTAAGTCAAGTGTTGAAGATTGTTCAAGATTTATATCAACAATTTTCTAACCTTGATTTTATTTTAACTTTTGTAGTATTTGAACTACAGGTTCATAATTATACTAAATTTACAGTTTTCTATTAAAAAAAAAATTATCTCTTATGATTTTTTAAATAATTCGTAATAGCACTTGTTGACATTTTCTTTAAAATTAGAGGGAATTTATACTTATATGCAATTAACATGAAATAAAATATTGCTTTATTTATTGAAGACTTAAATATAGTTTTGTTTTCTCTATTTAGACAAAATCTTAATTTTTATCATTCAATTTTTAATTGTGCAATTTTGGTCCTTCATTTCAAATTTTTTTTTGACTAACTCATGATCTTCATCATCTAATTTGATGACGTGATAATATATTATGTGACTTGATATAAGAACAAAAGGTCTACTTGCTAAGAGTTTTAAATAATAGAGTACTAAATTGAGTCGTGAGTAAAATGATATAGAGTTAAAAGAATATCAATTGAAATGATATAAGGATTAAGAGTAAAACAATTTATTGTTACGTAATCAAATTGAATGGTCAAAATCAAATATTAGTCAAAAAATATTCTCACGACATCAAATTGAACGGTCAAAATTATAGATTAGTCAAAAAATTAAATAAGACCAAAATTACACAATAAAAAATAGAGAGATGAAAATTGCATTTTTATCAAAATAAAATGACCAAATAGTGAGATGAAAATTGCATTTTTATCAAAATAAAATGACCAAATCCATAATTTAAACCTTTTTTAAGGATAGTCTGCATTTAAACCTTTATTTAATGTCGCTTCACTGCGTGGGGTAACTTTTTATTGTTAATTTGTGGTGTTATGTCATGGTAGCACTTCCGTGATATTGATATGTCAATGTCACATGATATTGGTCAACCACAATGTTATAAATGTTTTTCTTCTCTTTTATAATTTTTTTTTTGTTTTTTTATATGTTTGTGACATTTTTTTTTTGAAGGACATTTGTGACATTGTTGTGGTTGGCAAATATCATATGATATTAACATCATAATGTTATCCAAATACTAATAGTTATGCCGACTAAATAACATAGGTGTCTCTTCTTTCTTCTTTCTTTTTTCTTACGGAATTGAAGCAAATTGTGTTTGCAAACTTCTCATCCACTTTTTATTGATAAAACAAAACACACAAGGGAACATAAACTCAAAAGGGTTGTCCTAATAATCAAATCAATTACTTTTAAACACGATCATTGACAAGATGAAATGATGATCTATTGTCTTTGAATTTATCTTAAGATCAATTTTGACTTATGCATGCTAATAGTTCCTCAAGCCTTAATTATAAGCAAAAATAAATAATTTTTTTTGATATATTTGATTCAAATTTTAGATCAAATACATTAACTTTCTTTAACCTACTTTTGTTTATGATTAAGACCAAAAGGAGTGTTGACTAAAAGTAGTCTCAATATGACCAATCTAACCACATCCTGGGGAGCCGTTTGAAGGGTGGAGAGAATGGCGATATTGCCGGTGTTTCCAAGAATCCAGACCCTTCAGAAGCTATTCAACAAACACAAAAAATACCAACTTAAAAATAGTTCAAAAATAACACTAACACAATATACAAAACAGAAAAAAGAAAACACAAAAACACCAAACTCATACTAGTTATTAAATTTCAAATCCAGTAGCGGTAAAGAGATCAAGTCACACAAATGCCACATTGGCATTAGAATTGGCCTATATATATAACACAAGTCAATTGTAGCATATGATATATAGTACATTATCATTTTGGTTAATCCTAAGAAATAATTAGTAGCAAGCTAAATTTAATGGTTGCTTTTACAGGGAAAGAGAGTACAGAAATGTGTTGAAACTTTGGATCTACTAAAGACATCTAATGCTGCAATAAAGCCTGTTGTTGTTACAACCAAGTGGGAGACCTTTTGATCATTCTCCATCCCCGACAAGTGGGAATTATTTGATTGAATTTCCTCGTTCCTCTCCATCCATCCCTTCCTTTCTTTTTTTTATTCTTTTCTATTACTTCAATATTCCTTGTGTATAGTACTTAAAACCTTTTTATTTCTGATCTCTGCCAATGTTTGCTGTGGTGATACTATTCCACTATTTTTTTTGTGGTAAAAACGATAGTTGTATTGTAAGTCTTCATTTCAAAATTAAAATAGAAGTAATAAATGCTAGTATATTTCAGCAAAAGAAATGTTCTTATACAATACATCCACAACTATTCGGTGAACACTATCTTATTTTTTTTATTTTTTTAATCAGCAAATATTATTAAACACCATCCCCGCAAGACGCAGGGTATGGACGAAACAAGATACAAATGATGCCGTATATAGACGGTGCACCATAACCACCAAACAAAGCCCCTGAAGATAAACCCACCAAAAACACATCACCACCTAAGACGGACACCTTAACAGAAACAAAACACTGTAAACACAGTATCCACAACCATCCATCGTCACTACTCACCCCAAAGAACACCCCTCAAAATAAAACTCCCAGACTTCAACACCCAAGCTGAGCCACATACGAAAAGCTCCTAGCCTAATGAACATGTAGCTTCCACAACCTCTCGACCTCCAATCCACCGAAAGAGCACAAAACAAAAGTCCAAAAACCAATTTAAGCCAAAGAGCTGACTCCTGATCTCGAATCAAAAGTGATCGGCCCACCAGACTTTAGAACCAAATCAGCAGGGCACCCCTCGCCCCCGGTACACCATAGAACACCATATCAAGTCAAACAGGATTGCAGCTAGACACCAACTCCCAATCTCGAAGCAAAAATAATCGGCCCATCAGACACCAACACACAATATGTAAGACGGTAGACATGATATGTGATTGGTGCAAACAACAAGCAAATCAAAAGGAAAAAACTTATCGCAACGGACACACACCCTCCAAACACCTGATAAGTGTCAAAAAGGAGTTAAATAAACTATATATTTTAGACACTTTGATTACTTGGTTTGCAAGTTGTCCTGCGAAAAGCTCAAAAATACTGGAGAATCATTCAATTATGCTTTTCACATCTAATGCCAACTCTTTGTAGGAAAATGCACGCCTGGACACTTTAGAAGCAAGAAAACATGAAGAAATGCAACGGTCAACTCGCCACGGCGAGCTCAAAGGCGAGCTGAGGCAGAAAGTTGAAGTTACTCACCTCCAACTCGCAATGGCGAGTAGCAAAAGCAAGCAAAGGCAGGAAGGCATAGTTACTTGCCTCCCATGCGCCATGGCGAGTGCAGGGCAAGCACAACTTGCCATGGCGAGCATATTAACTCGCGAGGCGAGTTAAGGCGGCCTAACCCCTCAGAGCTGACGTGGCAGAAACCCACTGGGAAAGAAAGCTCAACTCGCCATGGCGAGCACACCTACTCGCGAGGCGAGTTGAACCAGAAAAAAATATAAAAGGCCTTTCATTCACATCAGGAGGGATTATCAGAGCAGATCATATCAGACCATATTATAAAAGGCCAGAGAGAAACAAGGGAAAGACGGGAGAGACTCTAAAGAGCAAGGAGCACGAGGATTGAAGGAAGACACAAGACCAGTGAGACATCATGGCTTGGTTCCATTCCATCTCTTCTTTTCTCCTTGTAAGGTTACTATGACAATGAGTAACTAAACTCTTTTTGTTGGGATTAAATGTAGTTAACTCTATTAGTATGTATTCCCTTTGATTGGAATGTTGTGTGATTCTAAATAACTACACACATATATTTCAAGTGAAAATGGCATCGCCGACGAGGATTGGGAAAGAAATGGTATAGGGGTGGGAGAAAGAGAGACAGAGATAGGACTAAATGGAAGAGAGAAACGAAAAAAGGTTAATTTTTCTTTTTTTCTTCTTTTTGGTATGACTTGGCAAAGACAAAAAAAATCTTTATGTATAAATGTTTGATAGTCTCCGATCAACCCTAATCCCGTCCCCTTTTTGACAGGACTAAATATTTTTTTTAGAAAAAAGGTTTGCAAGGAATCAAACTGGGTACCTATGACAACTCCTCTGAGTTTTTACCACTAGACCATAACATTTTTATTGAAACATTGTTGATTCTAAAATGGATATGCAATCCTAAATGCCTTTTATTTAAGACACTAACACTCGTTTTTATTGTGTTTATTTCCACATTTGATCTCATTTTCATTTTTGTTGATGCCAACTGAATGTTTCTAATTTACTTTTTTGATATTTTACATGTCAATCAATATCAATCCTCACTTAGTTGATTGTTTCTATGACTTTGAATGTAACTCTAAAATTAATAATATAGCCAGTTTGATATTTATATATGAAACTCTACAAAACCCTCGTACATCGTACGGGTTAGAGTCTAGTTATTATTAAAAATGCCACACAAGGGTGGTATGGGAATGATATGCCACCTACGGTCGTGTATAAGCACTCTTATTTTAAATAGCTTCTACTATGCTACCTCGTTTGAACATATATAAATCTGAATTTCTCCCAATAAATAAGAATGCGATATTGAGTCTATACTCCATGTCATCAAAGTCAGAACAATTTCTCTCACTCAACACTCATACACGATTCTTTTTAATTTTGGAACTGATTATATTCTTTTTCGTGTTAACAGTACTCTAGTTTTTATGTGAAAAGGGTCATGTAATCTGAAATTCGACCAAGAGGTAACTAAATTTTGGTCGATAATAATTCCACCAAAAAATTGAACTTTCTCTTGAACAAATCATAATTCGTATAACTCATTAACCATTTGAGTTCAATTTTTTTTTTATGAATTATTATTGAAATGATTTTAACAACTTAAATTAACAAAAATTATATTCTTTTGAAAAATGTTACTGTTACTAAAGAAAAATATTAGTCCTTAAGAAAAAATTGGTTATTTTTTAAGTGGTTAGATTAAATATTTCTCTCCATCTTGATTTGGACTCAAACCTCTATCTGGATTCGATCATAAAAAAATCTCTACATTTATTTTTTGAGGTAATTCAATTTCCCCTGTTGCCACTTCGTGTGTTCTGAAACAGAGCAGCTGACACAAATGAAAGTATCCTCAAAACTCTCCTTAATCTTCTACACACCCATAAACCATTCCCCTCTCTTCAAATTCTCAACCACACCACAAAACCCAACACCACACATTCTCACAAAATGCATCGCACTCTTACAACACTGTGCCTCTTCCAAACAAAAACTAAAACAAATCCACGCATTTTCCATACGTCACAATGTCCCACTCAACAACCCCGACATTGGAAAGTATCTTATTTTCACCATTGTTTCTCTCTCAGCACCAATGTCCTATGCTCACAACGTTTTCACACTGTTACATATCCCAAATGTTTTCACTTGGAACACTATGATTCGAGGTTACGCTGAAAGTGATAACTCTGCACCTGCACTTGGTTTATATCGTAAAATGTTGGGTTCACGTGTTGAACCTGATACACATACTTACCCTTTTCTTCTTAAGGCGATTTCGAAGTCGTTGAATGTTAGAGAAGGGGAAATGATTCATTCTGTTACTGTGAGGAACGGGTTTGAGTCGTTGATTTTTGTTAGGAATAGTTTGCTTCATATATATGCTGCTTGTGGTGATACTGAAAGTGCTTACAAGGTGTTTGAGTTAATGGGTGAGAGAGATTTAGTTGCTTGGAATAGTGTGATTAATGGATTTGCGCTTAATGGAAAGCCTAATGAAGCTTTGAGTTTGTTTAGGGAAATGAGTTTGAAGGGTGTAGAGCCGGATGGGTTTACTGTTGTTAGTTTGTTGTCGGCTTGTGCTGAGCTTGGAGCGCTAGAGTTAGGACGTAGGGTTCATGTTTATTTGTTGAAGGTTGGGTTGACAGGGAATTTGCATGTGAATAACTCGTTGTTGGATTTTTATGCGAAATGTGGGAGTATAAGGGAAGCACAACAAGTGTTTAGTGAGATGAGTGAAAGGAATGTGGTTTCTTGGACTTCTTTGGTTGTTGGGTTGGCTGTTAATGGGTTTGGTGAAGAAGCACTTGAGCTTTTCAAAGAAATGGAAAGACAAAAGATTGCACCTCGTGAGATCACTTTTGTTGGTGTGTTGTATGCTTGCAGCCATTGTGGGATGTTGGATGAAGGGTTCAATTATTTTAGAAGGATGAAAGAGGAACATGGGATTATGCCGAGGATAGAACATTATGGTTGTATGGTGGATCTCTTGAGTAGGGCTGGTTTAGTGAAACGGGCTTATGAATATATTCAAAGTATGCCATTGCAACCAAATGCTGTTATTTGGAGGACCTTATTAGGGGCATGTACAGTACATGGAGATTTGAGTTTGGGTGAGATAGCAAGATCCCACCTTTTGAAGTTAGAGCCTAAACATAGCGGAGATTATGTGCTTCTCTCAAATCTTTATGCCTCTGAGCGTCGTTGGTCTGATGTACAGACAGTGAGGAGGTCGATGATAGAGGGCGGTGTTTGGAAAACCCCTGGCTACAGTCTCGTTGAATTGGGAAACCGCGTTTTTGAATTTACTATGGGGGATAGGTCTCACCCTAGGAGTCAGGATGTGTATGCACTGCTAGAGAAGATCACAGAATTGTTGAAGTTAGAAGGTTATGTGCCTCACACAGCAAATGTGCTTGCAGATATAGAGGAAGAGGAAAAGGAACAAGCTCTGTCTTATCATAGTGAAAAAGTTGCAATTGCTTTTATGCTCTTGAATACAGCACCAGGGACTCCAATCAGGGTCATAAAGAATTTAAGAGTTTGTGCAGATTGTCATATGGCTATCAAACTCATATCGAAGGTTTACGCTAGAGAGATTATTATCAGGGATCGTAGTCGGTTCCACCATTTTAGTGGTGGTTCATGTTCCTGTAAAGATTACTGGTAATATGTAGAATTATCTGGATTTGATAATGACATCTTGTGAGTACAATGCTGTATTCTTTTTGAGGTAAGATTTGGTGATTAGATATAGAGGGAGTGAGACATGGCTGAAGATTTTGCTAACTTCTAGTCATTCTCGGTATATACTTTGTACTGTAGGGATCAACCAATTCTAGCCCCTTCCTCTCCCATGGATAAGTTGGTTAACGTTTAAAAGATTATACAGGTTTTTTGGTATTTCCAAACAAATTCTTTTATGCTTCGGTGTTATTGACATGTGTAACATATCATTTATTTGGAAAAACAGGGTTCAGGCAGAGCTAAGGCTTGTATCATTTCATATACTTGTACAGTACATTCCCTCAAGTTTATGTGCTTTAAATTGCTCCGCTTTTTTATTATTGATTCACTTGTTAGAATGAGCAATGATGCAAGAAAACTTGGCCTTGAGCTGAATATTTTTTAAAGGAAAAATGCTAATACACTTTTCAGAATTGCTTCTATCATGTGATTGATCCAAGTGGCCTAGATTGGCTCTTGGAGAGTCTGTTTCGTCTCATGTGCTAGGTTGGCCTGTAAGTGCTGTGAGTTGAGAAAGAGTGCTTGTTTGGAAGTCTGTGTCAGTGTTGTTATTTTGCATATCTATATCAAATATAAAGGATTTGGGACTGTGAGGACAGTAGACTATAAATTTGTATCAATCGGCCAAACTGGTCTCTAAATCCATAAACTATAAATTCCATTTCTACATTTTTTCGCCATGGGTTAAGAGTGTGTTGCCATTAGTGGGGGCCAAGGGCTTGCCGATGGTCGTGAAGGAAGTGAATAAGCAGTTGAGTTCTTAAATTTGTATTAATCGGCCAATTTGGTCTCTAAATTTTATGAATTATCAATATAGTTCCTCAATGTATAACAGGACAATTAAATGAACATTAAACGTGTGTTTGGAACCACTTTTGTCAACCATTTTTCGCACTTCCTTAAAAAATTTCACCATGAAAACAAACTAGAAGCTCCAATTCATAGCTTGGTTTTACAGCAAGTTTCTGTTGTTAAATTGTCCAGCTGCACCGCGTTCTGAAACATAGGCGAAACAAGGATGTGACAGTTCATGTGAACTCCACAAATTTTAATGTTTAGTTTGATCATTATATATGTAGGGTTTTCCACAAATTTTTATTTCATGTTTGGTAATAACAAAATTAGATGTGAAACACACCACATGCAAAGGTATAGCCGTAAAGAGAGTCATCAACTTCATTGATGAATATGAGATTATCATATAAAAAGTCAATTATGAAATTCTGAACTTGAAGCCAAGGTGAGTGGCTATTTCAGTCTCATTTTTGTTAACCAAAAGTGGTATATAATATGCATGATTGAAAGAGTGCAGTGCCTTTAAGGAGAGAAAAAAATGAAGAGAAAATCACTTTTTCCCTAAAATATTTACACAATTGGCAGGAACAAAAAAAACCAGGCAATGCGCTACCAATTAAGAATTTAATTGCAGCAAAAGACTCTCTTCACTAGAGAATGTCTGATCTAATGGAAAGAGATAAACTTACACAATACGGCAAGCTAAAGTTTAAATTTTGCTTGAAATAGATATTCATATATACTTATATGCTTCATATATGACTATCTCTAGTGAAGAAAACCTAATAAATACCAAAAAATATATCGACCAAATAATGGAATACTTCTTAGACATATAATATTATATAGCAAGAAAAACAAAATTAAAATATTATATTACTAAAAAAAAAAATTAAAATATATATTATTTAAAATTATATAATTTTTTTGTGTGTTGACCATACAATTTCCAAGATAAAGAAGTCATAGTAATCTGAAGTCTGTTCGAAAAGTAAGTAAATTTGATCAAAAATTGTTTCGCTTTAGAATTCAATTCGGGTTATTCTAAACTATTTGTTTTTATGCGAAAAAATAATATTAGTATGTTAAATAAGGGAGCCCCTAATATGGTCCTTAATTTTAAAGGTCCACCAATGGTCCTCTCTAATTGACCTTCTATAGTAGGTTTCAATTTTTTTTTTCAGGGTCCCACATAGTAAAAATTTCTTTTTTAAAAGCAGTATATGTGATTACCTTTATGCTCTTCTATAATAAGTTTCGTCCTCTATCACTCTCTTAGTTCATCGACTCATTCTTTCTTCTTCTTTGTATGTCTTATCCACCTTCATCCCCACACCCGAAAAAATCGAGAAATTATGGGATCTATGAAAGAAATTAACTACCATCGGTGCTTATTATTTTAAGAAAAAGAAGAAATCTTGTTTACACAAAATGTACTCCATTAATATAATTTGTCACCATTGATATAATTCCTATTCTGCAAATTGAATTTTTGACACCAGCTCGACCCAGTTTGTGGTGGCAGCAACAAAGTTGGCACAAAATATTTTGTTACTACTAGCAAAAGCATTTTATGCAGCTTTGGACTTTGAATCGGTGAAGAGGACTTGGATTTGAGGTGAAAAAGCCCTTCCCCCTCAGTTGGTTCATTCCCGGATATGCTTAAAAAGTTTAGTGCAAAGAAATTTAGAATTTTTGAACGAGATGAAATTAATTCCAGATTAGCGCTTTATCCAACAAACATGTTGATATTGAGATTTGGGGTTTGTTAATCTTCTCATGGATTTTGGGGTGATAGTGAGATCGGCATTCTTTACAATTTTTGATTGAGAATATCATACCTAATATTCACTTTACGATAAAAGGGTCCATAGTAACAGGTAAGATAAAAGGGTCCATAGTTGGACCTTAAAAATATGGGTCCATATTAGGGGTGTCCGTTAAATAATATTAATTATTTTATTGTAAAAAGAATCTAATAATAAATAATTAAATGATTAAATAATAAACAAATAAGAACAAAGAACACAGTAGTACTAAAAGTAATTTAATTAACATAAATGTATTTTTTTTATAGTTTACAATATTTAGGACGAAGCGTATCGTGTAATCCTCCCAAAATTTGAACCGCCAAAGGCGAATTTGTTGGCGCGTGAGATAGTTCGAGCGCGGTTTTCAAATTCAAATCCAATCCAAAACTTCATTAAAACCCTTTCATTGTTCTTTCACTATTCATTGTGATTCAATTCATCGAAATTCGAAATGGGGGATCTTGAAAAAATGGGAAGAGAACTCAAATGTCCAATCTGGTACCAATTCAATTATCATCATCGTCTTCTTCTTTCTCTCTAATTCAATTCATTTTCTTCATAATAACCTTTTCTTGCTTCATTGTGCAGTTTGGGTTTACTTCATTCCGCAGTTTCACTCACCTGCAATCATCTTTTCTGCAAGTAAGTTATTCATTCAATTCAATTCTCTATTTCATTCATTTCATTCTTCAATCTTTTAAACATGTGATTTTGGATTTTTTTTCAGCTCTTGTATTTTTGAGTCTATGAAATCTGCTTCTTCTTGTCCTGTTTGTAAAATTCCATTCACTCGTCGAGGTACGCCATTTTCACCCTCCCAAATCACAACACAAGTTATCGTTTTTTAATTATTAACAAACCCTAATTAATTAATTAATTTCAGAGGTTCGTCCTGCTCCTCACATTGACAACTTGGTCACAATCTACAAAAACATGGAAGCTGCTTCTGGAATCAATTTATTCAGCACTCAAAATCCAACTGCTACCACATCACCAGGTTAGAACTTTTTTATTTCAACACAATTTTTTTTTTTTTTTTTTGTGTGAAGAAACTATCACATCTTATTATGTCCAGTAATTACTTAAATATTTGTTCCTTTTATAAAATGGGTGTCAAGAAAAGAACTGATTTGTAGTTTCTTTATATCTTTCTCTTCTAACAATGATTTTCTTGTATACGTTGATTTTTTTTTTTATTGATGTTGTTTTTTTTACTTTCTTACTTGTGACCATGTTATATGAATTGTTATTGATATGAATTATGCTAGCAACACATCCTCTAAAACACTATTGTAAACACACTCTTTTATCAGTTAAAATTCATGTGGGACCATTAAATATATGCGGGACCTATTTGATTTAGTGGGGCCAATGTGAATTTCAAGCAATCAGAGGGTGTCTGTTGATTAGATGGCGGTAGAGAATGCGTTGTTAGCACTGATGGGTTGATATTGCGTTGCTACCAATCAGACAGTGTTTGTCGATTAGAAGTCATAAGATAATGCATTGATTGCACTGCTTGATTGATATCGTGTTGCTATAGTTGATTACGCTTAAGATATGCTATAGTTTTTTTGTCCTCATGCACAATTTTGTCTTTAATTGAGTTTTCATGTCTAGTTTATAAGATCCTCTTTTTTAATCAAGAAACTTGGCATACTAACTAGATTATGTTACAGATGGTGAAATGCAAGGTGGAGGTGATGCTGAGTCTGGTGAGAAAGGAACTGGAGGCCCTCATGAAAATCATGCCGAGGAGGAAAAAACACCCACAAGAAAGAAGTCCAGGAAGAAACTTAAGACAAGCACGATAAGCTTGGAGAAGCTAAAGACTAGCAGGAAAAGTCCGGCTTCTAACCGTGCAAAGCCTTCTTTTCCAGCTAAGAAAAGGGTTCAGGTTCCACAAGATATTCTTTCGGAAACTCCACTAAGGAATTTGAAGACAGGAGGCTCTATTACTCAAGTTAACAAAGAGGGAATACAAGAGGCTTCGATTAAGAGAAATGTAAGGGCAATTGGAAGTGAAAAAAGTGATCAGGTGAAAGAACCATTCTTTTGGTTAAGAGAGGAGCAAGATGGTGAAAGGTTAAGTGCACAAACTGACGAGGATCAAATCATGGAAGGTCCAACACCAACTCCTCCTTCATTCAGTGACCTCAAAGACGCTGATGATGAAAGCCCTTCAAAACAAGCTCCATCAGTAAGTAGATGGCTTATGAAGTTATGATGCCTTGTTACAACAATACACTTAAAATACCCGATTAATGCGGGCAAATACTAAACCAAACGAGCTCTTTGCGCCCTACGATTGCAACTGTTATGCTTGTATGCGAAAAGTCATTTGGCACTTGGATCTAACTATTATATCGTTAAATAATCAGTTTTTTGGCCTTGATTGAAGCCATTCAACTTCAAATTTGGTTTAACAGGAAGATGTATTTTTTTTATTGTGGAATTGAAATTTGGCTTGTATGAAAATACAAGCAGATTGAATTGTTTATGCTTTGGATTTAAATTTTAAATATTAATAACTTTTGTTGTGATTGTTCTGTAGGATGAGGTGCAAAATAATCCATCTGTTGATTTATTTGATAGTGAGTTTTTTGAATGGACGCAAAAGCCATGCTCCCCTGAATTATTTTCAAGTCCCATCAAAACGCAGGTAGTGAGAATTATTTCCGCTGATTTTTCATACATGATTTAGTTTGTTAAGCATGACCTATTTATCAAAGTTTTAATAAGCTGCATGTTTGGTGCAGGTTGAGGATACTGATGAGGTTGATGAAAATATAGAGGAATTTGTGGCAGCGACGCAAGAGAATCAAACAAGTGTTGATGCTTGCAATACCAACTTTGAGAATCCCAATGGTAATCAATTGGCTGAAGCGTTGCCACCAGGCATGTCCTCTGAAATTAGAAGTTCTGATGATCTAAATGGAAAAAAGAAGTCTACAAAGAGAAGCAGGAAGGCTAGAGAAAAATCTAGGCAAGACTATATTAGGGAACTAAATTGTCCGATTGATGAAATTAATATGGATGTAGATATAACATCAGAAGTTATTGAGGAGCAACCATTGGACTACAAGCACAAAGCTTCTAACCTGAAAAAGTCTAATAAAAGGGGGAAGAAGGTTTCTTTTGTTACTAGTATAGAATCAACACCTCCAATTGCTTGTACAGTCTCCAATATATTAGGAGTTCAAAACAATGGTGATAGGAAGACAGCTAAAACTTCATATACTTCAGAATCTAAACAAGATAATGAGATGCAATGTCCTGAGAAGATTGCTGGAAAAAGGCAGGTGAGAAGATCTGGAAAACAAAGGCTGGATGTTGTGGATGACCCACCTGAGGATTTAACTTCAGTGCAAAACCAATGCAAAGAGCTTGCTGGATCTGCTTCATCCAGTTTAAGACTGCAGGTGGATGGTAATAGAAACACTGTCAATACTAGAAAAAGAAAAAGCAGTTTGTCCAGAAAATCTACGCCTTGTGTTTCAGAAAGGAAGAGTACTAAAAAGTCAAAACTTTCCCCTGAATTCATCTCTAGGACTAAAAATGGTGAGGAAATTAAGCCAACTGAAAGTACCAAGCAATGTACCGATGTCAGGCCTTTGAATGATTCATCCAATGAGAAACACCGTCCGTTGACGGATCAATCAGTTTTAAGGAAATGTGTGAGCCACGTCAAAGAGTATCAATGTGCTTTCTGTCTCTCGTCAGAAGAATCAGAGGTAAAATTGTTTGCTTGCTTATCTTGTCATCCTTATAAATGGACTGGAACTTACTTTATGCAATTCGAAATACAGGCTTCTGGTCCAATGGTGCACTATTTTGATGAAAAACCTGTAACTGCTGATTTTGAAGGAGGACCTAAAGTCATACATTGTCACAGGAATTGCACAGAATGGTATTGAATTTTTGCATGAGTGATATACTTAATGTTGATTTTTATAATAGTCACTGACCATTCTTCAAATAACCATATATAGCTGCCAATAATTGATTTAATCGAGTTGAATTCAGTAACTTGCTATAGTTTCAATTCTGACTTATAAGTGACGTGTTTTATACATATGCATCAGGGCCCCAAATGTGTATTTTGAAGATGATAATGCAATAAATCTTGAAGCAGAAATAAGTAGAAGCCGGAGAATCAAATGTGGTTTTTGTGGACTTAAAGGAGCTGCACTCGGTTGCTTTGAGAAAAGTTGTCGCAGGAGCTTTCACGTTCCTTGTGCTAAGTGGACTCCTGAGTGTCGATGGGATATGGTACATGATACAGCCAAACCACATTTAAAACTTCATGGTTAATGTTTTTTTTTTTTTTTAAATAATCATCTAACCAGATAGTACTGTTTCTCTTCAGGAAAATTTTGTCATGTTATGCCCTCTACATGCTCCCTCCTTGTTGCCGTGTGAAAGTTCAGGATCCCAACACAATAGCAAAAAACATACAGCTAAGAAGGTTAAAATCTGTAGCCGCAAACATGACACTACTAGCCAAAGTCAGATTGCTCATGGATTTCACAGGAAAATTGTGCTGTGCTGTTCAGCTCTGTCTGTGCAGGAGAAGGTAATATAATTCCATCGATATCTATTTAGTAATTTTATTGTTAAAGTGTATTTTATTTATTAAATTCTTGGTTTTTGTAACTGTAGGAAGTGGTTTCTGAATTTGAAAGAGTGTCGAAGGTTACAGTTCTGAAAACTTGGGATTCAGGTGTTACCCATGTAATAGCATCAACAGATGAAAATGGGGCATGTAGAAGGACTCTCAAAGTATTGTTGGGTATTCTGGAGGGAAAGTGGATTCTCAGCATTGAGTGTAAGTTCAGTTCTTTTATTCCACGGAGCCACTACTTTAAGGTCATAGTAAATATCAATTAAATTCTTCTCTTTTTTTCGTTGTTTTTTATTCTGGTGTTGGTTGGTTTTTGGTAAGCAGGGATCAAAGCTTGCATGAAAGAAACAAGACCTGTTGATGAAGAGCGTTATGAAGTTAATGTTGACATCCACGGAATTAAGGATGGTCCCCGTCTTGGAAGATTAAGAGCAGTGAACAAGGTTTGAATATTTCATATTTTCCATGTGATGATTAATAATTGTTGTTCTTTATGAAAGTACTTTGACGATGAAAGAAATTGTAATAGTAGTGTGCCTTCTGTTTGCTGCCAGTACCTTTTTGTTTTGGTTTCAATAACTGTGCCTTATTTTCATAAACTTTATCCAAATTTTTATCATGCATTACCATTCTTAAGATGTACAAGAAGCTGATCTTTAATATCTGCAAAGCATAATTATAGAGAACATGATAACTTTTGTTTCCTAGAAAATTTGATGCAAATATATATGGAAGCCGATATACTACGACTTCATGAAAGTTGGGAAAGTGGGCAGTGAGAATTGTAGGAACAAATGTGTTTGTCAATTTTTACCTTTCTGTAGCTGCCAATACTTTTGATCATTAGTTATACATTTGATATTGGAGGCATTTCAATTGAATTAAGCTAGAACAACTGCAGTTTATTTCAATAAACACATTTATTCACAAACTTACTTGTGGTTTTTGTTGATAAAATTTATTATGCAGCAACCAAAGCTTTTTGATGGCTACAAGTTCTATTTCATGGGAGATTTTATCCCTTCATACAAGGGCTATCTGCAAGACCTTGTGATTGCTGCTGGAGGGATAGTTCTGCATAGAAAACCAGTGTCAGGTGACCAAAATGAAATACCGCCTGCTATGCATCAACACCGAACCCTCATAATCTATAGTCTTGAGCTTCCTGCTAAATCCAATCCTTTGGAAAAGGATGCAATTTTTAGCCAAAGGCGATGTGACGCAGAGGCTTTGGCAAGGCCTACTTGTTCAAAGGTTGCAAGCAATACATGGATTCTGAATTCAATTGCTGGCTGCAAGCTGCAAAGCCTTGCTCAATAAAGTTTATAGGTCACTCACATCGACAAGATCCCAAATCAGTGTTTTTCCTTTATTTATAAACATATATGCAGAGACTTGCAATATACCTTTTTTAAGAGTTTATTATAAATATTTGGTTTTAACTTTTAAAAATACAATTGTTGTAATTTTGAACTACTTTGTCAGCAGTTCTTAATTTCTTTGCTTATGGTTCTTAAAGCAAAGCTTTATTATATTATTATTCGTAAAAAACAACTCAGATTTGTTTAGTTTACATCCTGTTCTGTGTTGCATAAATCACTTTCTATGATGATTGAATAAATGCCACCATGCGAGTATACTCTATCTATCATGTTAAATAAAGACATGTTGCCATGATGAGAGTAATTCATTTTTATAATAATTTAAATTAAAATTTGGTAAGTTAGATTCCTTTTATGTGTTTATTTTTTTATTCTATACACAAAATCTACATCCCATGTGATGTTCTTTATTTTATTTGAGGGGCAGCAATGTACTATTGTTGTAAGTTTTACGCACTACATTATAAAATCAGATTGAACGGGAGACAAATTCAATTTAGGACATGCACACATAAGGTAAGAACCTGGTTTATGAAAGTCCTAAATTCGTAAAACTGCAACATCACTATTCTCCTTTATGACCATTTTTCACCAATCATTACAAGTACATCTATTTTACAGTCAAGTGTTTTGTTAATGGCTCCCTTTCTGCTCATAGTCTGAGAGCATGCTCTATAGACATAAGAAATAGACAAGGTAGGCTAGAAGTGAATAATGGCATGCTGTACATGGATGATGCTTCTCACCTTTGCCTCTGTCGATCCCAGATTGAGATTTATGCTTATCATATTAAAATTCCTTTTGTGTATGTTCTGATATTTTCATGCTAAGAGATTCAAGCATATGCTCTAAAACTGATATTTCCTTTGTGACATCACTTGTCTCTAGACTAGTTGTTTCCATTTGTTCCTTGAAGCTATGAATCCTGTCAATGCCTGATTGAACTTCCCACGCCATTTGCTCCATTGTAACATGCAGTTCCCTTTTTTCCTCTTGTGTGTCTTTTAGTTTTCTCTTCAAAGACTTGTAGCCATCAATGGACTTTTGGAGTTGTTCAGAAAGAGCCTTGTTACGTTCTTGAAGGACTATGCTCCCTTCCATTTCCACTTCATTGCTGCTCTTCTTTTCCTTCTGTTCTGAGCTACAAGCATGCAGCCTTCCCATCAACATGTCATTCTGAGCTTTTAAGTCACCTATAAGCTCCTCGAGTTCTGTCAATTCTTGAGCCTTTCTTGCAAGTTCAGAAGCCATGATTTGCTTTTCTTTTCCCAAACTTGAGCACATTGCCTGAAGACTCTGCCGTGCCACCAGGCTTGAATGTAGCTCTTTCTTTAGTCTCTCTTTCTCATCTAGAGGCATATCAGGAGCTCTTCTGTCCTTTGGAATGTTAGGCCGAAGATCGGTGTTACATCTCCTAAGTTCAGCTCTTCTCTTGGTGGAAGATTGAACTTTTTGAACCCTTGTCCTAACCTCATCTAAGAGAGACATCATACCATTCACCCTATTAAACCTTCTCTCATCGTTGTCTTTTGTAGTTGCCCCGTTATGGTCTTGGATTAGCTTCAACAATAACCTAACATTTGTGGCAAGGCCTACTTACAAAATTGAAACAGAATAATTAAGGATGATTCATCATTCACATATATCGCCTAATAATGTGGAATGTTTGATTTGTTTTATTTTCTATGACAATTTTGATCCTAAAACATGTCATGGATTTCCTAAGTGACAATTATTGGCAAATCCATATTCAAATAAAAAAAGACAACTTTTGATGCTTTTTTTCATTAACAAATTTGTTATGGGGTTGAATGTGTAACAAATGAAATTACCTTCCATACCACATTCTCCTGGCGGTCCATTGTTACTTGTTGAAGAAGAATTTAATTGGGGAGATGAAAATGCTCGGACATTTTCCATGCTATGCCCACAATTGATCAAATTTCAAAAGGGAGAATCAATTGTGATAAAAGATATGATCAACAAGGATGAGTAGAAGTTTTTTTTTTTTTTTTTGTTGTGAATTTCAATGTAAGATGTACCAAGAGATCAAAGAAGAGAGAATTACTTTTGTAGTTTTTCTTCTTCTTCCTCTCTTTTCTCTCGGGGAAAAGTTTATGTTTTTGTGTCTTAATTTCTAATATAGTATTGTGTATTGTGGGGGTTAGTTCGAATGGAAGATAGTTCGAGGTTGTTGCGAAATTTTTGCCAAGAATTTGACTTTTTCAATGGTTTTGTTTTCCCTTGAGGCTCCAAATCAATAATAAATAAATTATCCTTACTCTTAAGATAGAAGATATTCTATCTATTGATTCCTCAAAAAAAAAAAAAAATTCTATCTATTGATTAAAAAAAAATCTATCAAATATATCTAAAACAAAAACTCCTACATTGCCCGTGTAATTTGTGTGAATGCAGATGATAAAACATTTGTCACTGGGGTGTTTACGGTACGGTTTTGATCAGCTATGAAGCGAAAAATCATCCTTTCAAAAATTTAAATACTCGTGGTTCAGTTCAATTTTGACGAGTTTTAAAAAAATTGATCTGATCCGATCTAATTTTATACAGTTTAGTTTTAATCGGTTTTTTGATATCCAAATTATAATTTAGTAAAAAAATGTATTAATATATTATAAAGACAAGGTTAAATCATATATTTGATGCAACAAATAACATATTAAAAATTAACGAATATGTTTTAAACATATGAAATAGTATTTTACTGGTAATTATATTATTAAAAAGAATGAAAAACCAATGAATAATATATTAAGGTAATATCCTTAAAAAAAACTATTAACGTAATATATTGTACTTATAAAAATAGTAAGTATTAATATTTATGTTTGTTGTTCGGTTGAAAAAGAATCTAAAATTCGATCATATCTAATTTTATAAAACCACATCCAATAAAATTTGTTTTATGCTATTTTTCAGTTTTTTGAATTGATTTGTGGTTTTATTTTGATCGGCATGGATGTAAGCAACCCTAATCAAACCCATATATAAAAGGTTCAATTCTTCTTTAGTTTGAATTTAAATAAAATAATTTATGTATGACTTAGTTATTAATTATTCAATATAAATCCTTATTTTTATAATAAAATAAAATATATTATTGTGATTTATTAAAATCTTAGACAAATTTTAGTGATGCATTGAAAGATATTTGACTAGTCAAGAAGTCCTTATTTTTCATCCAAACTTCATATAATTAGTAAAGGATGAGAGTGTTGTGTTGGATTTTGGGTATCCTTTTATATATATGAAGAGGATCAAATTAAAGATAGTTTGTTCAGGCTAAACTTGAGCTATATATTCCATATGCATGGTTCTTATTTTCATCTTTTTGGATTAGTGATTCAAGGTTTGGAGTGTGAGATATCATTCTTGTATATATAGTAGTAGCTTTGTTTTTGGGTAATTTTAATCTTCTAATTAACTTCTCATAATTTTTTGGTCTTCAATTAACTTCTCATTTTTTTTGGGTTCTTTTTTTGAACTAGAAATAAACTTGAAAATTGATATAGAATGCCTTGCGTCTCTTGTCCATTGTTCGTTATACCTACTATATATCTAATGCAAAAGTGATTAGTACGTGGCATATTAAGAGGAAGTACTTGTGACCAACTAGGTTGAAAAAAAGAGAAATTGCCAAGCCCACATCAAAGAATGTGGTTTAGCATTACACAGAATACTGTCTCTTTTGTTATCCCAAGTTACCAAATCACATAAGAAATTATATCATTGCCTTTGACCATAGCTACAAATATCCATGCATGTGGTTTTAAGCGCGATCAACGCCCCTACAAGCGGCCTCTGTCTTTAGTGGAGGCATTTAGCATAACCTATTATAGTAATTTGATCATTTATCTAACCTTTACATTTTTTTTATACGGTTTAGCAATCACATTGAGAATTTATAATATAATAGATGTTGCATATAACCTATTACTTTCATAATTTTAGATTTGAACTCAAGTAACAACTAGTGTGAGGAGAAAGTCTAACTATTTGTTTATAAATAATGAAGTTAATATAAAGTTTTATTTAGAAACTGAACCAAATTGTTCAATCAGTTAAAACCAGCCTTTGCTACAACATTATTGTGGTTCAATTATTTTTACAAATCAATTCCATCCGATTCCCTCCTAGTTCAAACAATTTTAAGGCAGTTGAATTATGAGTCGGATGTTCAAATATTTCAATTTTCTATTCGATTTTAAATTGTTATAGAGTAATAACAACACATAGAAATTGTATGGATTTTCACTTTTGTTTGTATTTTTTATTTTTATATAAGAAAAAATTACTATTGTGACCCTTTAACTTAATTTCAGGTAATAATTTGGTAATTTACCATTTTTTTTCTTCACGTTATTTGATCTTCTTGGTCTCTTTGCATATAGATTTCTAAACTTCAAATCTATGTTTTTCATTTCTATGAATTCTCTCAATCTTCAAATTCAAATATATAGTCTTTCACCTATATTTTCATATAAATCGTATATTTGAAGTTTGAATATCCATTTGTAAACGGATCAAAAAGACCATAATAACGTGAAAAGAAGATAAAAGAAAAAGGCTTAATTATAATTTTGATCCCTTTATTTTTCACTCGTTGATGTAACTAGTAACCAATTATAAAATCATCGAAATTTTCACCCCTCCATAAAAATTTTGTATTTAAAATTAATGATTTGACACATTTTAAACAATATGACATACATCTGATGATATAAAATGATCAACACTTATGAAATTGCAATAAAATCAATTAAAAACTTTTATTTCAGCACTTTGTAAGTACAAAAATCATATGAAAAGACCAAAATCAGGTGATTTTAAAATGGGGAACCAATTTTTGAATCAGTAAAACATGAGATCAAAACTGCAATTAAATCAGGAAAACATCGTTAGCTGAAATTAAATTAACAAACCACAAGTTTGCCTTTAAATTAGGTGTGATCATACAACAATAATGCACCAGATTTCGTCAGAACTTGCAGTTAAATATGTTTGAATGATAGTAGTACTAGGATGGGTCACTTCTTAGGAAGTCTCTCTCCCACCCCTTTATATACTTAACAAAAAAAAAAATCTAGGCAAAATTATATTTGTAGTCTCTTAACTTAATTTCACATAACGATTTAATTATTTTTTTACTCTACCCTTTTAATCTATTTTTTGTATATTGATTTTCAATTTTTAAATTTTTTATTTTATTTTTCACCGTTTTGTCTTCAAATCCATGATCTTTCACTTATGTTTGCACATGAATTTTAGATTTAAAATTTGAAAATTCATATGGAAATTGAACCGAAGGGCAAAAATAACATAAAAAATATAAACAATCAAACTGTTATCTAAAAATAAGTTAAGTGGCATGACATGTAATTTGCCAAAACTCAATTGTGATTGGGCCGTATAACAGGTTAAGTATTTGAATTTTGTGACTTTAATGATTTTATCTCCATATATGATTTTTTTTTGAGAGATTATCTCCATATATCTTATTTTTTATTTTTAAATAATCTCATATGGAGTATATCTTTCAACAAATCATTATCTCTAATTAAAATAATTTATTTTAATTAAACACATAAGCCATCAGATTAATTTTAAATTCCAATAACTGACTTGCCAGTCGTTATAAAAGAATTTCTACTTACACCCCATTAAAACCTAGTTACACCCTCAAATGACTTAAAATGACTAAAATGCCATTAGAAGAATAAATTTTCAATTGTACCAAAATCCTTTCATCTCTTCTATAATCTAATATGTGTGTTCAATTCTTCCCAAACCCAGAATACAGTCACCTCTTTTGTCCTCTCCTCTTCTCTTCATTGAAACCCACTCTTCATCATCCAAAACCCAATTGAATGAAGTAGGTTAGAGAAAGAAAGAAAGAAAGAAAGAAAAACAACAGCTCATAAAAATAAATATATGGTAAGGGTAGCAATTTGTATATACGTAAAATGGGTTTACATGTACATCTTTAAACTGATTTTACGTGTACACACTTTAACTTTGTTTGCGTTAACTTTGTTTTAAGTGATGTACAGTCATTCTAAGTTTTAATCCACGTTAACCTTCGGTTAACATTTGTGCATACCTAAACTTAGTTTAATTGTACATACTTGAACTTAATTTACATTAGTCTGAGGTTAACAATTTGTACATACTTAAATTAAATTTAAGTGTACATACTTAACCTTAATTTGCGTTAACCTTATTAAATTTTAAGTTTTACGCAAATTTAAATTACGTTAACCTGAGATTAACACTTAAACCTAATTAACACACACCTTAGAAAAACTACTTCCCCAAAGAAGACAAAGGACATGGAACAAAGACAAAATAGAAACTCAAAATCATTGAAAAAATGGAAAAAAGAAGAAATATATTTACCTATATGCAGTAGAGTATAAGTGAAAGATATTATGATAGAATCTTTTATCTTGAGATTGGTTGTACATCCATGATTGTTTATGGGTGAGAGGGGGTGAAAGTTTAGAGTGTGGTTTGGAGTGTGACGAAACAGAATGAGTTTTGAGAAAAGTTATACGAAAAATGCAGTTTTGGTATTAACTTAAAATTTTAAGTAAATTTGAGTCAAAAAAAAATTAAGTAAATTTAGGTGTAAGAAATATATGGGGTGTAAATAATTTTTTTTTTTGTTACAACAGGCAAGAAAAAACCAGATTCTCTAACCCTAATTCATTCTTCCATGGAGTCCTTACCGCTACCATCATCATCTTCTGCTACTTCCTCATCAAATTTGATGCCAATATTCGATTCCATAGAACGAAACTGGCTGGATCTTCCACGAGATGCAGTCTTATCCATTTTCCGGAAGCTTGACACAATCGATATTCTCATTCGCCCTCACAATGTTTGCACCACATGGCGCGAAATCTCAAAGGACCCTTCCCTGTATCGCACCATTGACATTCATGATCTTGGCCCCAGCAAGTATTTGGAGCTTTTATGTCGTCGCGCCATTGATTACAGCTGCGGCCAAATAATCGATATCAACTTCAACTATTATTGTACCAATGATCTTCTCCGCCTCATAGCCGATAAGTATGTTCCACTTTCATCTGCTCTTTCGTATGTTATTTCACAAATGTGTGTTTCATTGATAATGTAAAACCACTTATAATTTCCTCAAAACGATTTATAACTTTGGATGGAGGGAGTATACTTTAGAGACTGAATAGAAAAGAGTGATTATTTAGGGGCTATATTGAAGAGTGATTTTTTATTTATTTTATTCATCTCCTCTATTATTAGTGATAGCAATATCAGTAAGCAATATTTTGTTTAGTACGGTGGATTTTTAGGCAGCATTGATGTGTAACAAAATGTGCTCGTTTTGCCATTTTACAGTGCAAGTCATCTACGACGCCTTCGTCTTGCATGTTGCTATAGGGTAACAGATGAAGTATTGTGTGAAGTTGCTGAAAAGTTTTCTCACTTAGAGGAACTTGATATATGTATTAGCGGCTTTGCCATTTGCCCTCTGAAAGCCATTGGCCGATGTTGCTCTCGATTGAAAACCCTTGAATTCAGAATTGTAGAGCAGGGTAATCCAAGTGAAGATGAGGAGGAGGCATTTGATATTGAGCTAAACCTGTCTGGGTTACGTCGTCTCCAGCTTTTCCGAAACGAGATAACTAATCAAGGCTTGCTGGCAATTCTTGATGGCTGTCCTCACCTTGAATCTCTTTATATGCGTCAAGGTTTTTGGTAGGGATGTAGAGAACATATCAAGTATTTACGGCTTCTATATGATGCCACTATAGATTAGGAAATCTATTATTGACTTTTGACAAATTTGAAACATTTCAGTATAGGAAAAATTTGTTGCGAATATCTTAATCACCACTCCTCGTTGTTTTTCTGTAACATTAAGACTATAATAAAGTCGGGAAAGACCCGCAATACATTCTATTGAAGTATATGTACTTTCTAACAATATGTGGTATCTTTGTGAAGCACATTCACTCTTTGCGACATGTGGTTTACATGTAATAGACAATTTCTTTGGCTATATGTTTGAAATTATAGCTTGGTTCTCAACTTCTTATAGTTTCTGAAGGTGCACGTGACTATTTTTTGACCTTGACTTGATCTAGAGTTAAAATTAAAAGGATTAGCATTTTGATTAACTTATGGTGAATTGTTTGTTGGTGTGCTAGATTGCTGATAATTTAGTACTGCCACCATCAAGGGCAACTTCTTCAGTGTCCAGTTATAATTGCAGTGTAAAACTACATAGAAATTTGTTGTGTTGGGCATTCACGTTTGGAACCCAAAGATTTGTCTAACTATAATAGGTTCCCTTTGTTGTTTGGTTTTAAGTGTAAACGATGCTTTTCATATAATTCGAATTGGGATAATAGTCATTTTGGTCCCTCAATGTATAATGAGTAGTCACAATAGTCTTCAATGTATCAAAATTCCAAAATAGTTGTGCACTCTATTAGTCAAAATGGTTCATAATGCTAAAATAATATATCAATGCTCACAATAACTTTTTTCATATAAAGACTAAAATGACAATAAGTAATGATAATAAATAAATATATTGAAAGATTAATGTGACAATATTAATAAAGTATTTTAACATCGGGGACCATTTTGACTAATGAATTGCATAATCAAAAACTATTTTAAAATTTTTATACATTAAAGGACTAATATGACTATTCAACACATTTAAGGATCAACTTGACTATTACCCCCAATTCGAATTTGAGTCAAAAAGCAATCCAAGAGCATTAGCTTATGCCACGAAAGGTCTTTATCATTGGTTGGATTTGCTTATAAAGTCGAACTACAATACTAAAATTGTTAGGTTAGACACCTTCATCTAGTAAAAAAAAAACCTTTGGAGTGTGTGAGTTTTAGTTGTCTTTGCCACTTTGACAAAAAAAAAATTGAAAAATCAAAATGGACTTATTTTCGTTAACGGAAAACAAATGTGACTTAATGACCTTCCTAAAAACAAGCGACTTAATGACCTATTAATCACATATATCTTTTTTTTTATAAGTTGGTTGAACTTTTTTTCTCAATAAAATATTTTGTAATTTTGACAAAAAAAAATTGAATTGATAATGAGTATTAAAGTTAATAATTTTAAAAGTATTGCAAATCGAAATCTAGATAAAATCAAAAAACAATTTCAAATGAGAAATTATAAGGCTGGCTTGTCAAAAAATAATATTTTTGGGAGAGAAAAAATAAGTGTTAAAAAGTGAGAAAAAAATTGTAGTAAAAAGAATCACTTTTATATAGTTCTATCAAAACAAACTAAAAATTGTTTACTTAAAAAATTGATTTTTTTTGTCAGTTAGTTTAACATTTAGAAATTCATATTTTTAAAGTGAAAAAATGTGATTTTTACTATAATAACAAACATAAAATAAACTGTACTTTTTTTATATTAAGGACCCGCTTGTTAAAAATGATTTTGACATTTAGAGATTTTATGAAAAATCGGAATCTATTTTGTGTTATTTTACCGTAATAAAAATCACTTTTTTTAAACAAATAATTTAGTTTGTTTGGATACAACTATATAAAAAAAAATTGTTACAAAATTAGTTCAATTTTTAAAATCATATTTTCTCTCACCTCTTAAAAAAATCTATTTTTTTTGAGAAGATGCTTTCAACAGCTTCTGTTTTTAGATTTTTTTTAAATTCTGATTTTTTTTTTAAAAAAAAGTTGTAATAAACAGATGCAAAACTCTTTTTTTTTTTTTTTTTAAAAAAAGATTTTTTTATCAAAAAAGCTATAACAAGTGAGTACAAAATCTTAAAAAACTAATCTCTAAATTAGTAAATGTCAAAATAGTTTTTTTAATTTTTTTTTTGTAACGAACGAGTTCAAGGCGATATTTGTTTTAACAAATACATAAAAATGGCAAAGGTTGAGTACAGGCACCAACAACATCTGGGCAATGTTAATAAACCGGTATCAGACATAGTCTATGGAGAAATGCTAGCAACACACCTTTTAACATACGTTTTCCAACACACTCTCTTTGATTGGTTAAAATTCACATGGGACCCACCAAAAGTATATAGGACCCACATGATTTAGTGGGACCCATGTGAATTTTAACCAATCAGATGGAGTGTGTTGAAAAATGTGTGTTAGAAGGTGTGTTGCTAGCATTCCTCTAGTCTATGTTTTCCACTTCCAGTATCCGAGACCGACATTGACATTGTCCGTGTATTTTTAGCACTTAGTATTTCGGCTTTTATCACCTTCACATGGGACCAATATCCCTTGAAACGGCTGTGTACGATGTTGATATTGAAAAACATTCCTTTGGTGTGTGTATATATGTTTTATTCCAAAACATTAAATTGATGGGTTTTTAAATTTAATTTTTTAGAAAAATATTAGTTTTTTTAGGAGGAAAAAATATTAGCTTATTTAGTGCAAAAGAGAAATGTTAGGTTGACAACTTTTTAGTTTTGGTTTATTAAAAAAAAAAAAAAAAATGGTTTTGGTTGTCCAACAACATATATATATATATATATATATATATTGTATTGATATTTACTTAGTAGTTATGAATAATATATTTTTATACTAGTTGCACAGTGGTTATTGATTTTTAGGTGTTCAAATAACATTTCTACGGGGCAAACTAATAGCAGGACAAATCTTTAACTAAAACTATACCCATTTTGCAAGAAAATTGCTTTTCTCACCATCATGTTTACTCCAAAACACCAAAAAAATACGAAAATACCTCCAATAACAGTTAATTGCCACTCGCTAATAATGTTGTTGTTGATCGCCGCGCGACAACTAACTACCGTTGGAGGAATTCCTATTTTCCTGATGCTTTGGAGTAAACAAGGTGGTAGCAAAAGTAATTTTCATTTTGCAAAGGCTGGATAATAGGCTTACCCAATTATCGTAAGAACTCAGAGGGAATAGGCCTCATAAAAAACTGATACCCGTTTGAAAAATATTCTCCCAACAAGTTTTGCTCACTCTATACCAAACTTTCAAAAATGCCTATGGCATGAGTTAACCCACACATGTGTTAAACCAGCGTGAGTTAACTCACACTGCGTGAGTTAAGTTACGATGAAGGCCAGCGTGGGTTAACTCACGCTGCATGTCCTTTTAGAGCTCAGACAACAACTCATTTTCTCATTTCACATCTAAAATCTCCAAAATTTCTCTCAAATCACCAAAATCCAAAATTCCTTCAAGTTCAAATCAAACAACGCTTCAATAACAAGTAAGTTTTCATAATCAAACACCATTAACATTTTATATTTATATGTTAGATTTTTCCTCTTAAATTAGATTTTTTTTTTAGTTTTAGGATTTGTTTAAATTTTGATTTTTTTGACAAAAAATGATACAATGTTCACATGTAAATGAATTATATTGCTTAATTGTTTAAATGTTTGCATGTTTATGTTGTAGCAATGAGTTTTAAGGTTATGTATAATTTGCACTCCAAATGTTTGATGAAATGTTTGAATGAGTTTTTTACTAATTGTTTAATTTCTTATGTGTAGATCTGAAACAAAGGACCATTTGTTCAAGGCTCAAGTACGCTTCAACGGTGGAAATCCTCATATGTTCAAGTCCGGGTAGATATCACGTTAAAGGATCTGAAAGATCAACTGAACGAAATCAATCAAGGACTTGACCTCAGAGATACAGTGAGGGTGGAGGACCTTTAGTATGCACGTCCCGGCTATTTGCAAACCGAAAAGATAATGTTGACAGACGATGACTGCGTGAGGAGCATGTTCTCCAGATATGATAAGGAACACATGTTCCCGACAATTGAGATGGAAGCTGCGCTGCTGAGATCGCCTGAAAATATTCTCAACGGTTTGATTATGCCAAAAAATTATGTTTAGGTAGCATCATTATTATGTAGTGTCTTTATTTTGTTGGAATTTATGTTTAATTCTTGTTAGTTTGCTGAAGATGTTGCTATTGAAGTATCTTATACTGAACGTAAAGATTTGCAAGCCCATTTGAAAAGTCAAAAGAATGGATAAAACATATGTTGCATTCTACCTAATGGTTGCACAATTTTTTTATCAAATTTATTTGTATAAGATGAGTGAGACATGAGAGAATGCACCTCTAAGATGTTGTTTTGTACTTGATCATGCTCCTCTGTCAATTAAAACTCGTGGGTTGGCATGACAATAAGATTAAGTTCAAAGCAACCTCTTGAAATGCATTCCTTTACACCCCTACTCATCTTATATGAAGGAATTTAATGCGAAAATTTGTACAACACATTGGATAGAATGCAACATGTGTTATATCCACTCTTTTGAGTTTTCAACGGGAGTTGCAAATCTTTACACTAAGTATAAAACACTTCAATCCCAACATTTTGAGCAAACTTGCAAGAATATAACTTAAATCCAACATCACGATGATACCACATTTATTTATGGAGAATGTAATGTAATGTAGATGTCAAAATCAAATAAGTAAAATTGTTTATTTTTTCAATTGATTTTGAGTACTTATACAACTTTATTCGAATTTATTCAATACGTAACTTTATTTAAATTTATTCAATACACAACTTTATTCAAATTATAAGCCATATAATAAAAACATCCAACTTTATTACAAATTATTACGTTTAATCATCTTCATCGTCGCTTAAGTCAATTGGGTTGTCCTCGAAAGTCCCCAGGGCACCTACTTTTGGTTGAGGACCAAAATAACAAGTCATTCAGCTCCTCCTTAGCCTGGAGTGATTGTACACCGATACCTTCGAATTTTATTTTTTTACGGAACCATCATATTCGATTCTGTGTCATGTCACAATCGATTTTGCTTTCTTCTTTTCACACTCATTTTTCAACTGAACATCACCTTAATTCTGAGACATATCTACACAATGCAAATATCGGAGAAGGAAGAGGAGGGGAGAGTGAGTAGGAGAGAGTGTGAGATGATGGTGAAAGTTGGAAAGGTATTTATAGGGGGGTGGCTTACAGAGGTTATAACTACACTAAATGCAGTAAAAAAACGTGTAAAATCAAGTTTGAATAATTAACCACCGTTCAAAAAACGTGTTCTACGTGCTTAGACCATCAGCCAAAACAGTTTGAGTTAAGTCACGCCACAAACCAAAGAAGCGTGTGTTAAATCACGCTGGAATTCTAACATGCGTGAGTTAACTCACGCCGAAAATACTTTGCATAATTAACTTACACAAGGGTACTTTTGTCCAATCAGTTGCAAGGCAGTGTTTTTTTTGTTGGGAGAAGAGGATTTTTCTACCCATTTTGCTTTCTTTTCCATCTCTTTCTCTCCGAAACTCGCCATTCGTAAATCATCTTTACAAAAATCAATTGTATGAACGGAGAGCACAATCCCCTAACCCCAATTTATCAATGGAGTCTTTACCATCACCACCACCAGCAGCAGCAGCGCCACAATCTTCTTCATTTTGGTTGAATTGGAGAGCATTACTCAATTCCGATGAACGAAATTGGCTGGATCTTCCAAAAGATGTGGTATTAACCATTTTCCAGAAACTTGGAACAATTGATACCCTTCATCGTGCTCATAACGTTTGCACCACATGGCGCAAAATCTCAAAGGATCCTTTCCTCTATCGCACCATTGACATGCCCAATATCGGGACTGGCCTTAGCACCGACGAGTATTTGGAGCTTTTGTGCCAACGCGCCGTTGATTACAGCTCCGGCCATGTAACCGATATCAATATCGAGTATTTTGGTACCGACGATCTTCTCCGTCATATCGCTAATTAGTAAGTTCCATTTTCTTATACATTATCCTTTTTTTTGTTAAATTCCAATAATTTAAGCGTTGCTTTGTGACCTACATCATAAGATAGATTGTTTTGTTACGTTGGTATTTTGCTGGAGGTACACTATGTTTGATTGAACAACTTCCGGTGATTGAAACTATTGTGACAATAGGAGAATTGCTACTGAGTTAACCTATCAGTTTTTAAACAGTTTCATTTTTTTACGAGGGAAGATGCATTTTAATCCTTCACGATTTCATGCGGATCAATTTAGTCCCGACAAAAATTAAACCCAGTATAGTGCCTGCCATTTTCATACGGTGAACTAATACACCATCAATTTGGTCTCCGAACTATCACATTCTCTCCAATTTGATCATGAACTAAATATATTAAATAGTCCCTAAACTATTATCAATCCATCAATTTATAATAGTTTAGGGACTACTAGTCCCTCAAATCCTGTAAATGGATGGATTGATAATAGTTTAGGGACTACTTAGTATAATTCTATTGTTCAATGACCGAGTTGGAGAGAAAGTGATAGTTCACGGACCAAATTGATGGGTTTATCTACTGGCAATTAGTCCTCTATTATACAGAGTTAGAGACTAATTTATCACTGGTATAAAAATGTAGAAGACTACTTTGGGTTTTATTTTTGTCAGGGACTAATTTGTCTCGTACGAACGTTGTTAAGGACCAAAATGGGCCTTCACTCTTATTTGATTGAATGGGGACAATACAGGACCTTGCACAATTAATAACATGTTAGTTTTGAAAAGAGATTGTTTGAGTGTGTGTTCCATAGACATTTGTGAAACAAAGAACAAAAGAATGTGTTCCCCTTGTTTTATACTTCCTTATCTCCAGAGTTAGTTCCGTAAGAAGGGCAAAGTCAAGTGATTAATGGTGAACCTCTTGCTTAGTGTGAACTTGTAAAGCATAATCTATTGAAACTTATTATTTGTTTGTAGGAAAAGTAACTAGAATATCACCGAAGTATCAAATTTCATTTTCAACCTTAATGGGATTTGGTTAAAGTTGTATTTTTGGAAGAAGATTTTTGTCATGAATGGTTTTGATCATCAAAGTAATAAAATTGAGTTCTTCTGTAAAGCTGAAAACATTTTTGAATTTGAAGTAGATTCTAGAGGATAGAAGTTAGAATAACTAAGAGTGGCAGGAAGGTTTGGACTTGAAGAGGGACATTGACTAGTAATGTCCCAAGTCTCAAATTAGCATATGGGATTTCAAATAGAAATGTATATGGACTCTGTTTAGTGGGAACAAATGTATTAGATGAGAACCATGGCAGAAGTTTAATTTTGAAAAATGATTGGAAGAAAGATACAAAACTCATCAATGTCAGTTCATTCTAGCCATAGACAAAGACTTATGTTTCCTGACAAAGGAAATATCAAATGTAATCGTTCCACACTTCAAGAGCTACACTATTAATTTATATTTAGGTTTCATAAATTTTGTCACTTGTACGGTGGGTTGTTTGAAGTTAAACAAAGAAAGTTCATGTATCTCTCATCGTTCTAAGCCAAATTTTTATTTCTATTTGTTCTTTTATCAATCTTCTATTATTAGTGATAATGATATTAGTGAGACGCTGTTTAAAGGATAACAGTAAATTGTCTTATATTTCAGAATTCATGTATTGTCTATCATATAGAAATGATTTTTATGTGTGTGATTTAGTTATCGCCGAAAGTGAAAATTTGCTTGTGTCTGCAATACAAATTAGTTTTTGGTGCTTTTGTTTATTATAAAATGTTCCTGTGTGATTTATAAATACAAAATTTGGCACTATTAGTAGTCTAAAGTTACCATCAAAATATTTTGGTAGTGTGACAATATCACCTCCTGTTGTTTTGGCCTTTTACAGTGCAAGTCATGTACGACGCCTTCGTCTTGTATGTTGCTATGGTGTAACAGATGAAGGGTTGTGTGAAGTTGCTGAAAAGCTTCCTCAGCTGGAGGAACTTGATATAACAATCAGCAGCTTGTCCAATGAACCTTTGGAAGCCATTGGCCGAGGTTGCCCTCAATTGAAAACCTTTAAATTCAACATTGAAGGATACAGACGTCCACACTTTGTATGTGATGATGAGGCATTTTCTATTGCGGAAACCATGCCTGGGTTACGCCATCTCCAACTTTTTGGAAACAAGATGAGTAATGATGGTTTGCGTGCTATTCTTGATGGTTGTCCTCTCCTTGAATCTCTTGACATACGTCAGTGTTTCAATCTTAGTTTGAGAGGAAGTTTGGGGAAGAAATGTCGTGAACAAATTAAAGATTTACGGCTTCCATATGATGCTACTGATGACTATCCATTTCAAGCTGTAGCTTATGATTATGGATCACCTGATGAAGATGAAGACTACCCATCTGGGATCTCAGACATGGATCTTTTATCTGACGATGATTATGAATATGACGAATTCTCTGGGAGTGAGTTTTCTGAATATGATTCCGATGGTGTCTATTATTATGATGATGACTTTTGACAAACTTGAAACATTCAGCACATGAAATTGAAAGATGTGTTGTGATGTGAACATCTTAGTCTCAACTCCTCGTTATTTCTCTGCAACATTGGGATCAAAAGAAAGATAGCTGGTAATAATTTGTCATCTTTGTGCACATTCACAGTTTGCAACTTGTGTTTACCTAATAAATGTAAGAAGCAATTTGGCAATTTCTTTGGCTTTATGTTTGAAAATCTGAGGATTATAGTCTGATTCTGTACTTCTAAGTTTTGTAAAAGTTGGCATTGTTTTTTTGATTTGATTTAAATTGAACATATTTTTTTATAGAAATAACAAAGAGAACATGTACACATCTCCACACACAGTTCAACCCCATCTCTCTCCAATTTGTTTGACCGTCGTCTTCAACGGTGAACTTCACAAACGGTTAAAAGCTGCTTTTCCGGAACTGAAAAAAGGATTAACACGGTAGATATGTTGAGGGATTGAGTAACTCTTCTATAGACATTTTTTGGGTACAACTAAATAAATCGATTTTAATCAATTAAGGGTTATTATTCTGTTCATATTCTGTTCGTCTAGTAAAATAAAATTAAGTTCTTATGCACCATAACAATGGCTTTCAAATACTCCATATGTTCGAACATTAGAACATAGTAATCTCTTCATTCATCCATCCGCATTTTCTGCATTTGAAATCAACGAAGAAAATCACTAGAAACATCAGAATCAGATACTCCGTAACTCAACCAATATAACAACTTGTAGCACGATCAGCCACTTTCTCTTGTTCCTTCGCGTTCTTTTTATCAATTTGGGAATAAAACTTTTATTTTTTAACTCTAAAAAACATATGAAACTTGTGAAAATTTACCATTGAAGTACCATGAGAGAGTACACGTTCACAAGAAGGAGGAGAGATAGGGGTAAGATTGAGTGTGAAAACGTGTAAATATTATCATTTTCATTTCTTTATTCAAAAAGAAAATTATCATTTTCATTTCTAAAAGTCTAGACCACTAATTAAGTCTAACAACATTTTTTTTCCTACTCAATCAATGAGAAACTTAATAGAACCATTATCCTAAAATCCATCTTGTGTTAAGACAGTTTTTATACGGACATTGTTTTGTAGTAAACAAAAATAGTAGATAATTGATAAGTTAGTTTCTAGCTGATAGGCTAACTAATATCAAATCATATAAATAATTGAATATTTAATGTTTGGTAAAATTTGTGGTCGAATTAGTTTATGAATATGAAACGACTTAAAAAGGATGTTAGTAATATTTTTTCTTTCTTTCAATTAAGATAACAAGAGTATCATTAAGAGAGAAAAAAATGATATGTTTAAAGATACTTAAAGTAGCTTATAAACTTATTATTACTAAAAATGTCTCCAGCTTATAAACTTATTATTACTAAAAATGTCTCCAATTGATGCATTTTAGATTATATATGTCGAAATCAAAATTTACCAATTCAACTTTTACAATCTTCTTTAAAAAAAAAAAACTTTTATAATCTAAAATGTATCAATATAATGAAGGGAAATGTTAACTTGTGTCCTTAAGCATATGTTAAAGATTTCACTAATAGAAATTTTGTATCGGAAATTGTGTTAATTTATTACTTAAAAACCATTAGTGGCAAGAATTTAATGTTGGTAAGAATTTAATGTGACCCTATAATGAGTACTATTATGTTCAAATATTGTGTTATGGATCACTTGATGAAGATGAAGACTACCCATCCGGGATCTCAGACCTAGACCTTTTGTCTGACGATGTTTATGAAGATTATGAATTCTCAGGCGGAAGTGAATTTTCTGAATATGATTACGAGGACAACAATGATAATGATGATGACTTTTGACAAATTTGAAACATTTCAGCACATACATGAAAGATGTGTTGTGAACATCTTAGTCACCACTGCTCGTTATTTCTCTGCAACATTGGGATCAAAAGAAAGTTAGCTGGTAATAATTTGTTATCTTTGTGAAACACATTCACATTTTGCAACTTGTGTTTACCTAATAAATGTAAGAAGCAGTTTTTCAATTTCTTTGTCTTATGTTTGAAAATTTGTGGATGTCTGATTCCACTTCTTCTATGTTTCGTAAAGTGAAGTTGGCAATTTTTCCAAAACGTCATGCTCACTAGAAAAATTTGACGGAGGGGGTAAATTGATTAACGTTGTGCAATTTCAGGGGAGTAATTGAAGTTTTGTTAATTTTAGAGGGGTAATTGACGAAACTTACAATTTCAGTGGGGTAATTGCCTATTTACTCCAATTAAAATAAAAACAAAATCAATGTGGTTTGGTTTGATTGTTGTTGTTTTGTATTATACAATACAATTTTTTGTTTTCAACATTAAAATCAAGTTAAAATTTTGAGCAATGTTTCAAATTTTTTGCAACATTATAATTTCATTTTCTTCAAATAACGTTATCATCAACATAGACCAAATTAAAACTATAAACCAAAAAGTAACTCCAATAAGAAATAAAAATGACAAATTTTTTATCATTATTTAAAAGTTCTCATTGAGTTTCTAAGATTTAAGATATATCTAATACTATCTCCGTCCCTTGTTATAAAACCCTTTTGCCAAAATCACGGGAATTAAGAAAATTGATAATAGTATTAAATTTGTTTATAATTACTATTGTTTTTACAATTTTATCTTAAGAGAGAGAGTTACTTTATGTTTTCAACATAATATTTATTGTTGATTGAAGAAAAAGATGCAAAATAAATAGAGGTATGGTGGTAAAGAAATAATTAATGTAATTGAAAATAAGAAAGAGATCTTATAAAAAAGGACAAAAATTATTTTCAAAAGGGTCGTATAATTAAGGACGGTTGAAGTATCTCTTTTATGTTGCGGTTTGGTTGATAAAATATAAACCATAAACCTTGTAGTTGAGTAAAAAAATGTTCTAAATACATTTGAATAAAATTCAGATTTTTGTGGTTTTTGATTTGTATTGATTCGGTTTTTTATTGGGTGAATTTTGTTTTAAACATTTCATAAAAAAAGTAACATTAATGTAAAATCCATTTTGCATATTCTTTTACATTTCTTTCTCTCTATGTGTCTCGCCACCACAATCCGCAACCCTAATTCTTCAATGCAATGGAACCCTTGCCACCAAAACCACCACCATCATCATCTTCTTCCGCTGCTTCCTCATCGAATTCGAAACCAGTAACCGATTCTGGAGAACGAAACTGGCTGGATCTTCCACGAGATGCAGTCTTATCCATTTTCCGAAAGCTCGACACAATCGATCTGCTCGTTCGCGCTCACAATGTTTGCACCACGTGGCGCAAAATCTCCACAGACCCTTTTCTCTTTCGCACCATTAACATGCCCAATTTAGGTGAACCTGACTATCAGTTGGATTTAGAGATTTTATGCCAACGCGCAGTTGATTACAGCTGCGGCCACATAATTGATATCAACATCGAGTATTTTGCTACTGATGTTCTTCTCCACCGTATCGCTAATTCGTATGTTCCATTCCACTTTCTTCTACAAATTCTTCATTGTGGCTATGTTGTTTTTTAATTCACAGGAATAATAGTTGAAAATTCGACATGACACGTTAGAGAACGATAAGATAAATTAATGCTTGTGATTGTCGTAGCTGCATTTGAAGTAGATCTAGAGGATTGAACTTAACTTAGGGTAACTAATGGTGGCAGGCATGTTTGGACTGCATTCGAAAGTAAGATTACCCCAACTATCAGATTAGGTTCCGGACAAAAGAAATATTAAAAGTATGGGAAATGTTAAACTGCGCCCTTGCGGCATAAGTTAAGAAACCAAATGTAGAAAAAGTTAGCTTTTTAATGTAAAATTTATTATTTAATTCTATTTTAAATTCCTTAAGGACAGAAGTTAACATGACCTTAAAAGTAATCATGCCATACCTACTGAGCTATGATATTAATTTACGTTTAGGTTTCATAAATTTTAGTGGGTTGTTTGCATTTAGACAAAGAAAGTTCATTTATCTCTCAATGTCAAAAGCCAGGTTATCATTTCTGTTTGTCCTTTTATCCATCTTATATTATTAGTCATAACAATGTGAGTAAGTGAGACTTTGTTTGAAGGATAACCATCAAACTTTAGATATTGTCTATCATTTGGATTTTTTTTTATTTTTTTTTTGTGTGTGTGTGAGATGTAGTTATTGCTAGAAGTGAATACTTGCCTATGTTTGTAATACAAACTACTCTTTTTGTGCGTATGTTTATATCCTAAAATGTTCTTATGTGATGTACAAAACTCTGTCAGTTTTAGATAGTTAACTAAAGTCACAAATATTTTTGATAGCATCTCTGTGTAAACAGTATCTCAACTTGTTGTCTTGGCATTTTTCAGCGCAAGTAATCTACAACGCCTTCGTCTTGCATCTTGCTGGAGCATATCCGATGAAGGATTGTGTGATGCTGCTGAAAAGTTTCCTCGCTTAGAGGAACTTGATATATCAATCAGCAACTTATCCGATCGTCTTTTTGAACCAATTGGCCGATGTTGCCCTCAATTGAAAACATTGAAATTCAACAAGCAAGGGTACAGACATCCACACATTGAATATGATGATGATGATGATGCACATGACAATGATGAGGCATTTGCTATTGCAAAATACATGCCTGGGTTGTGCCATCTCCAGCTTATCGGAAACGAGATGACTAATGATGGTTTGGTTGCTCTTCTTGATGGCTGTCCTCACCTTGAATCTCTTGACATACGTCGGTGTTTGAATGTTAATTTGGTAGGAACTTTGGGGAAGCGATGTAAAGAGCAGATCAAGTATTTTCGGCTTCCACATGATGCCACTGATGACTATCCATTTCAAACATTTGAATGTGATTATGGATCACCTGTTGAAGAAGATGCAGATGAGAGTGATTTGATGTCTGACTATGATTATGATTATGATTATGAAGATTATGATGACTTCTTAGGTGAGGGTGATTTTTCTGATGATAACCCCTTTGGCTTTTGAAACATTTCAGCACAACAGGAGAAATGTGTTGTAAATGTCTTGGTCACTTGTTTCTTTCTAACATTGGATAATATGAAAGTTAAGAACGGCCGAACAATGTTGTTTTGATGAATTTTCTGAATAGTGGATCTTGTTTAATGAATTTGGTAGGCGGTCACAGTGTGACAGTCTTCTATATGGGTAAATTGCGGGTAATCATATTGTACCTTTGTGAAGTACAATCATTTTGCAACTTGTGTTTATCTGATAGATGTAAGAAGCAATTTATCTGCTTTATATTTAAAAATATGAAAGTTATAGTTTGGCTCTGAACTAAGTTTTGTAAAGTGCAGTTTCCTTACCTAATCTAAAGTAGAAATAAAAAATGATTAGCATTTTGATGAATTCATGGTGAAATGTTGGTGTGCTAGACTGCCAGTAGTTTAATACTACCAGCAAGGGCTACTACCTCATTGTCCAGTTATCATCGCAGTATAAAACTTTGTAAGTGGAAAATATTTTTTTCTTATAAATTTTACATTAGATTACGCCTCAAAAGTTCTTTGATTATGATTTCACATACCTTGTTTTTGTTTTTATGCCTATACCAGTGCTTCTTTCCCTTCAAATTGACAAAACAAAAGTGACTTTTTTTTATAGGAAAAAAAAAGTGACTTAAGTAACGACCTAATATTAATCGTATATATATCTTTATTATTAGTGGGTTGAACTTTTTTCTATCGAAAATGTTTTATAACATAACAGCCACTAATGTCATTGTTGAATCGAATATGATGACATGCTCTTCAACTCACTATGTCATGCACGAACTTTTGACTTATATAATTAATTAGTTATATAAAAATTACTAAACGAGGCTTGGAATTGAATCTAATTATAGAAACAAATAAGAAAGAGAATGTATAAAACTATTTACAAATCTTCAATTAAATATACTATCAGATCAATGATAGAAGTTGAATCCACAACCTATCAAACTCTTTAGCAATCGAGTCAATCTTCGTTGCCACATATTATAAAATTAACTTCTTTAATTATTTACTTACATTAAAAAAAATAATACTAGAAAACAAAACATGGTTTACATAACTTTTTTATCAAATCTCCTTTTTTTTTATTTTTTACTTTTAATAAAGTATTGAAGTAACTTGAGTTCTTGTTTTCTTCAACAATCAACACCGCATCACACAAAGCTGTTACACATCAAACACAAAGCCTAAAACACCAATCACAACAACAACACTTTTTCCTTATTTTCCTTTTTTAGAAAATAAAAACCACCGTGATCGACGACGGCGATCGCAACTAACTTTAACTTCTCCGATCACCAGCGGCGATTCGGATCCACCGGAATCCGAAATATACCCGCTTAACTCAATTCGGATCCTTCCACATGCTTCGTGAAACTTTATTGATTTTCCTATCCTTGTTCTTTTTCGGATATGCAGATCCTGCTCCGAAATGCACTCGAAACAGTTCCTTCATCGATTTCGAATCCGATTTCATTATGGTTCAACATCAACTCAGAGGCCATTTCAAAATCATCGATGATTGCTCTTTTAGGGTTTCTCAATTTGATATGTTATCTGGCTCTGATGTGCATTGGTGGGGTGCAATTGATACAGATTTTGATAATTTCACCAATGGAGGATTCGTTGTTTCAGATCATAAACTTAATCATACTTACGCCAATTTAACATTCGTTGTTCAATTGATGAAGAATGTTACTTGGGATATGATCCCTGTTCTTTCTGTTTGGGATATTCCAACTGCTTCAAATTTTGGTCATGTTTTGATTCAAAATATGACCAAGGCGAGCGACGTAGGAGAAGAGAAGGAGAAGAAGAAGGTAAGTGTTCATACTGACCCTACTATGTTTGATAATTGTAAGGTTTTGTCTAAGGATTTTAGGGTACGTTGGAGTTTGAATTTGAAAGAGGATTCAATTGAGATTGGTTTAGAAGGTGCAACTGGGGTTATGAATTACATGGCTTTTGGTTGGGCTAACCCTAATGCTACTGATTCAGAGCTTATGGTTGGTGCTGATGTCGCGGTTACGGGTTTTAAGGAAGATGGGTTGCCATTTGTGGATGATTTTTTTATTACAAAGTATAGTGAGTGTGTGAAAAATAGTGAAGATGGATCTGTCGAAGGGGTTTGTCCTGATTCGATATATGAAGGTCCGGATAGAGTTGGTTTGGTGAATGATACGAGGTTGATATACGGGCATAGGAGTGATGGGGTTTCGTTGGTTAGATATAAGAGACCTTTGAGTCAGGTTGATGGTAAATATGATCAATCCGTTGTTCAATCTGCTAACATGACTGTTATCTGGGCGTTGGGGAAGATTAGAGCTCCGGATACTGTTCTACCGTATTATCTTCCTCAGAACCATGGCGGTCTTCCATTTGAGACTTTTGGTCATTTGGTTCTCAATGTTTCTCAGCGTGTGAATGATTGTAAAGGTCCTTTGGATGCTGGTGATAAAGAGGATCAAGATGTGATCATTGCTGATGCAAAAGTTCCGTTGGTTGTTTCCACTGGTCCGGCTTTGCATTACCCTAACCCGCCAAATCCTGCCAAGATTCTTTACATCAACAAAAAGGAAGCTCCTGTGTTGAGAGTGGAAAGAGGAGTGCCGGTCACGTTTTCTATACAAGCCGGGCATGATGTTGCGCTTTATATTACTACAGATCCCATTGGTGGGAATGCCACACTGAGGAATCTAACTGAGACTATTTATGCTGGTGGTCCTGAGGCTCATGGTGTTCAGGCCAGTCCCACGGAACTAGTTTGGGCTCCTGATAGGAACACTCCTGATCAGATCTACTATCATTCGGTGTATGAGAAGAAAATGGGTTGGAGAGTGGAGGTTGTGGATGGGGGTCTGTCCGACATGTATAACAACAGCGTTGTCCTGGATGATCAACAGGTTACCTTCTTTTGGACATTGGCAAAGGATTCAATATCTATTGCTGCTCGCGGTGAGAAAAAGAGCGGTTATCTTGCCATAGGATTTGGCAGTGGAATGATAAACAGTTATACATATGTGGGATGGGTTGATGACAATGGTGTTGGTCGTGTTAACACTTACTGGATTGATGGACAGGATGCTTCGAGCATACATCTTACACAGGAGAATCTCACACATGTGAGATGCAAAACAGAAAACGGCATGATTACATTGGAATTTACACGTCCCTTGGTTCCATCTTGTAGTAGGGGCAAGAGGCCAGAATGTAACAACATCATTGATCCCACAACTCCACTTAAAGTCATATGGGCAATGGGTAGTAGATGGAGTAATGAACATCTTACTGAAAGGAATAAGCATACTGTAACTAGTAGCAGACCTATACTTGTTCAGCTGATGCGTGGTTCTGCAGAAGCAGAGCAGGATTTACTTCCAGTTTTGGCCGTGCATGGTTTTATGATGTTTCTTGCATGGGGTATCTTGCTTCCTGGAGGTATCTTGGCAGCCAGGTACTTGAAACATTTGAAGGGTGATAATTGGTACAAAATTCATGTTTACTTGCAATACTCAGGGTTAGCAATAATTTTTCTTGCACTTCTTTTTGCGGTTGCTGAGCTTCGCGGTTTTCATGTTAGCTCAACACATGTTAAATTTGGAATTGCTGCAATAGTTTTGGCTTGCATACAACCAGCTAATGCATTCCTCAGGCCCCCAAAACCATCAAATGGGGAGCAGCCAACATTTAAAAGGATAATTTGGGAATATTTGCACATAATTGTTGGCAGATCTGCCATTTTTGTTGGCATTGCAGCACTTTTTACTGGCATGAAGCATTTGGGAGACAGATATGCTTTGGAAAACGTCCATGGACTCACTTGGGCAATGATAATTTGGTTCTTAGTAGGTGCATTGAGTATTGCTTATTTCGAATACCGCGAGAAGCAGCGAGCACGGGATCGGATATTTGGAAGAGGAAATTGGGTGCTTGGCAATGAGGAAGATGATTCCATTGATCTCTTGAGTCCAACAATTCCACTTTCAACAAATAAAGAGTCACAGGCTTCTGCAAGAATGGAAGTCCAGTTAGAACCTTTAAACAGGTAGATAGATGTATATTTTTTGCTTGCCATTGAAAGTCTCCATTCTGCAGCAGATTTTGGCGAATTCCTCATTTAATCTGAGCTTTCAGGATTATTCTTTAGTTATGAGGGTTGAGGCATTTTTGAGGTGTAAAGGGAGCACTTGTTCATCAGTCTCTTTGTACTGATGTAGCCATTTTGTGAAGAGAGTAGTTTTCTCATAGTCGTATACATGTTCACCAGATAGGTTATATCTTTTCTTCACATTTAGCTGCTATACTTTTTTTTAGCCCCCAACCAAAACAAAAACAAGAAGAGATCAAACTTTACGAAGTGAAGGCTTTATTATTGTCTGTTAATGTAGGTTCTGTTCCATAATGTTTCTAGGTGTACTTCAGACATGGAAGGGCTATCCAGCCAAAAAACATTGTTGTAAATTTTGGGATGCAAATAACTAATACTACAACATAACGTCATTATTTTTTTATTTCAATGCGATTGTGTATAGTTGGTCATGGAACTGTTGAACCTTTCGTGATTGTAAACCTCTGGGAATCAGTATTAAAGTCATCCTCCCTCGACACTTAGACTAGTGACTAGTAATTATCTGTCATGTTGTCATGTTTAGATGAGAGGTGAGATTGACAAAATCACGGTGATGTCCGGTCATCCAAAATCATCTTTGTGAAATCATGTCCCGTTTTTTAAAATAACGTTATTTTTTTTCGTTTGGCCAATTCAAGGAGAATGAAATGAAAACTTGTTCATAGAATTTTTTACCCTTGCTCTGCAGATTCTAGCACACTTGGCTTCAAAAACTTAGGTTTCGGCTCGAATAATTAAATTGTTGGGACCTAATTGCAATTCACATTCTTCCGATATAATTAGATTTATTTTTAAAGGTTCCGATATAATTAGATGCATGCCCACATTCGATTGAAAAATATTAGAATCAATATGGCTTCAACTCATTCATATTTGCTTAGGAATTTATCACCGATTGTGAAGATTTAAACTCTCCATATAGATTTATTTAATTATATATTTGATCAAAGTCGCATTAGAATAAACCCAATCAACTTCTGTTCAAGCATCTCGATACAAACAAGTTACAGCATTCTCAAGGATCCCGACCTATTCAATTGAGTAAATACTTGCAGACAGTGTGCAACATTATTTAAGTGTCACTTCTCATTGTTGAGGACCATTACAGTACAAATTTAAACATAAAGGTTGCCACGTATATCATATATACAGGATTTTATTAAAATGTTCAAACCCAACATCACAGTTAGAAAATTCTATCAACATTCTATAAAGGATTGTAGATATTTCATCCTATCATTTGCTCGAAAGTTGAACTATAAAACTATATATTGTTTTTTGTACAATACCAATCCAAGAGTAATTAAGTATTAACTACAAGGTGAAAGCACACCAAAGAGAGATGCCAATCCAGACATTAATTTAAACAGACACACAATGCATCTCTAGGATACACCACAAAGCTACTACCAGAACTTGTTACAACTAAGAATGAAGCAAAATATATGCAGCAGAAAGACAGAAAACGCTGTAAATCATCTGCCTCAATCAAGAATATAACAAGACAAGTCCGGCAGCCGCAACACACCAGCACATCAGTAGAACTACTAAGCACAAAAGAATTGGCATTTCCCATGCACCAAGACTATATCCAATGAAAATGAATTATAGTTTATTTGAGGTTATACTGTTGTGTTTAAAGATCCAACATTATTCAAGTAATTAGCATTGTAGTACTCATGTTTTGAATACTTACAAGGGTGTAGAACTGGCCAAAGATCCTGCTTTGCCTCACTGTCTTCAGGAACCATCACAACATATATAGTCTTCATAAGCAACATCTCTAGTCCGACCACTTAGACAACTGGATCAAATTGTTTCTCAACTGTCTGGTTATTTAAAAACCACCTCATTGACCCTTGTTATATCATAACAAAATCCACACAAGTGAAGCCTAATTAGTTATGTGAAGCCAGAATCAACTGAAACAAACAACAAAGGATAGAGTAACAATTTCCGAATTATGATAAAGTAAGCGACTTGCTTGAAATAACAAATAAAAATTGCAATTAAGTTGGGTTTTACTCTTATTCAATTTCACAATTCTTCTTTCAATTTAGCTTGATCCGGGGAGGAACAACCATGAAGATTAATCAAGAAACACAATTGTGATTAGAGTTTAGTTCATAATTTCTACCGCAATTGGCTCAATTTCACAATTGTGATTATATATTTCATAACCAGGTTAATAATTTCCTAGTCCAATTTCATAACAAAACTAGGGTTTATTGCAAATAGCAACCAACAATAATATACCATATGCTCGATTTTAAATTCTTTAAACACGAGAATAAAATACTAGTAGTAAAATATAAAATAGAAACCCTTTCTTAATCAATTCAAACCATCACATCTTATCCCAAAATAAAATAAAAAAAGCTAATTTCATATTCTATTACGTTAGGGTTTAAGCCTAATTTCTTTAATAAAGATTGAAATTCAAGATTTTCACTCCTCTTCAGGTTCAACTTCATCACCATCAAAAGTCCAATTATTCTTCAAACGAATCGCCGCATCTTCCTCCGGCGTAAGATCATTCCCAATACCAAAATACTTTCTCACATAACCAACACTCTTATTCTTGATCCGATCCGCAACAGCCTCAGTCAAAAGCTCAAAAAGACTCTCCATATTCAAGTAATGAACAGAAAAAAGAAAGTCCTTCAAATCATCGTTGTTGAGATTCTCGACGGAAAACTCCTTCACCTTGCCGTCGTCGGAGAGTGTTTGGTACTCGATGATCTTGTCGATGTGGGAAGAGGAGACGTTGAGGAGAGGAATGACGGAGACGTCGGCGTCGGAGTCGTCAATGATGGTTCGAATGGCTTTCATGTTCTTGGTGAGAGATGGTGTTGCTTCGAAAACGACGCCGTCTGCGGTTTTGAGAGAGATTGACATCGTTGTTCAACTAGGGTTACGGTTTGGGGGTGAAAAGTGAAAGGTAAGTTTATTTGAGGTTCGTCAATTACCCCTAAAATTAACAAAACTTCAATTACTTCCTAAAATTGCACAATGTTAGTCAATTTACTCCCTCCGTCAAATTTTTCTGTTGGTGAATATGACGTTCTGCAAATACCCCTGAAGTTTTGCACTTATGTGCAAAATGCCCCTCAAACTTGAAAATTTATATTTTTTTGTGTAATGAGAACTATTGCTTATATCCGTGTCAAAACACCCATTTATTTGCAAAACGGATAGTTAAATCCGTGTCTGTGGCCATAAAGAAACGGATAGTTAAATACCCATTTATTTTACCCGCGGATACCCGTTTAGCTATCCGCCCCGTGTTCGTGACAGATTTTATCCGCAGATACCTCTAGTACGGATTTTTTTGCCACCCCTATAACGATTCGAATCAATATGTTCGTGAACTTTAAATGAACCGAACTTGAGTTAAAAAAAAGTTTGTTTTGAACTCGAGTCGAGTTTGAAACCAAACAAATTTTTATCGAGTTGAGTCGAGCTCAGACAAATTCGACTCGACTTGACTCATTTCTACCCCAAACCTTGACGTTAGTTACATTAGGTATCCAAACAAGTTGAGCCGATATGTTTTTGTAGACAATTAAGAGGTGATGTGACATAGAGACTTGTTTTGACATGTTATCAATTGATTTTAAAGCCCTAAATTTCTAAATTCTCAAACCACCTTCTCATTGCATTCAATCAATTTTGATGATGGGTGGTGGTTCAAATAGTATCTTAGTTTTTTTTAGATGTTTATCATGGTAAAACCATACTAACAAATTGCAAGCGATATACTAAACTTTACGTTTACCGGTCTGAAATTGCACAGGTACAGTTGAATCTCAGTATCGGTCATTTCATTGTTATTCAATACTAAAGTAAAGCACCACAACTATTTACATTTCAATTTAATTCAATACAATTTATAATGTCATTTCCAGAATATTGTTTCAAGCTTTGTTGATATTGGCAGCTTCAACCATTACACCTATGGTTTTACTGTCTAGTCTATATAATCATGTGGACGGTTTTCATTCTTTATCATTCAACACATACACAAACAATAAAGAACAATACATCAGACACAGAGCAAAAGCATGTAAAATGAAAAGTAAATTTAAGTCACAGAACTTGGACAATCTCCCAAACACAAGAACAACAACTGTTTGCACCACCACCAGTCATCATCAAAATCAATTGAATGCAATGAAGAGAAGATGATTTAGGTAAGAAGAATAAGGATTTGGGATTTTAAATTGAAGAAGAGTAAGAAGGTAGTTTTAGAATTTGAGAATTTAGGGATTTAAAAATCAACCAATAACATGTCAAAATGATATCTAATGTCACATCACCTATTATTTGTCTAAAAAAAAAAACAAAGGCTAGTTCAATTTTTTTTTGATATTTAACGCTCAAAACTAATATCAGGGACCATATTGACTAATATATTATGGTTTTTTTAGTGTTTTCTCCTGAGTTAAGGATTAGTCTAATCTAACAACGGTGCACATCTAAAAAAAACAAAACATATATTACAGACTACAAAGCAACAAGAAGTCATAAATAAAGAATTCTGAACAACGCTCTTACAGAACAAGAAAAGACTAAAACCCTACAAGCTTAACATTAGGCTCTTTGACTTCTTAGATTGTGATGAGGACCGATATGTTACCTTTCTTTACTGAATCTTGTTTGTAATAATTGTTTAGTTTTAAAATTTAGATTGCTTTTATTTGAGTTGTATAAACCTCCTAATTTTTCTAGTTTTTCTAGTTGCTTATCGGGCCTTAGGTGATGGCCAATGTGTTGGTATAAATAACAATTTTGTCTTCAAAATAAATAAATCTTGTTATCGTTTTTTAGGTGGTTAATACACAATTTGATATTTCCATCTTTGATTGAAGGGGCACTTATAATTGCTTTTCTAGGTTCTTAGATGAATCATTTTTAGATCCTTAACAAGAGCATCTTATTCTTGTAGCGGATCCGCGATTCAATCTTATCGTTCATCTTGAATGTGGCGATCATTATTCTCATTTCTCATTAATTTCATTTTCTATGTATTCTTTCTATTCCTAGTTTGGTTAACTTTCTTAGATTTTCTATCTCATTCAAGAAATTTACACTAAGGTCAGAGATCCTTTTATGGTGAATCCTTATTGGATCCACATCATATTGCAATCCTTTAATGTAACCATTTATTAACATATTTATCTCTAAACAATAAATATTTAAAAGTATTATTAACAAAATAATAATTGATGTTACGTTAGACAAAGAAATACTCAATATAACATTGAAATTTAAAAATGATAAATAAATAAAATCTATGAAAGTGACAAATAAAAAAGAAGAGAATGGATTTTTTTTTTTATTTACTCTAGTTGGCAGTTACTAGACAAGTAAGAGCATGATATCGATTCTTATCCTTGCTTGCTCCAATACTTGTAATAGTCAACTAATATAGTTTTGTTTCCAACCTAACATAGTTTGCGTCATATATAATCATAATAGGTATGAGCAATTTGTTGACATGCTTGGTTCATGTCGGTGGAAATTAAGGTCAACTAATTCATTTAAATGGCGACAAAGGATCAACGTAGCTGTCCCATTGAAATGAGAATAGAACCAAACTAAATTAAAAAATAGATGTTTATATAACATCCCAATAAAAATCATTATATTTTTAATTATTTGGATTCTAGACAAAAACTTACTACATAAATAAATATTAATAGTATCCTAAAGACAGCGTTATAATATTAGACTTGACGAGCAAAAGTCATCACAAAACACTTGTATCCATGTACAATATTTTGGGCTTCTTGTAACGATTTCAACTTCAAGCCCAGTTACCAAAGTCACAGCTACCTCCCTTTTCTCACCAGCCATTGTTACACATGTAACACATCAACCGTATTTATATAAAAAAAATTATATAAAATTATCAAAAGTTACTTAGTCGACATTCAAACCAAAAAATATTTTTAAATTGGTTCAACAAAATGTGTTTGGCATATTTTTGGGATCTATGATCTGTTTGGCAGGGATGGAAGCAAGTGGAAACAAAGGGGGAGAATTGAAAACAATCAATGAACGAATTCATATTAACATAAGGACTTTCTTTTGTTTTGAAAGAAGGACTTAGAAGTGCATATTTTGCAACTTCATGCACTTTTTCCTTTTTATATTAGTATGCGAAGACTAGAAAAATGTTCTTTGAAGGTCAATTTCAATAATTATTCTGATGCCTTAGACCTTGGACTGTGTTGATGTGTACCGTATACTTTTTTTTAATGTGTTTAAACAGTTTTAGCATACGTGCCTAATTTCTCGTTCATAGTTTCACAAATAAAACAACAAATCAGAGATGTTTATTTTGATTTGACCTTTTAAGATTTTGAAATAATATTAGGGACACTAAAATAAATCTTACACTTGTTCACAAAAAATCAACAATGTACAATATTTTTGTTTAATTTGACATGTACAACACCACCGCCGCCGATGAACTCGATCACCATCATCGGCCGTGCTCTCACCAACTTTAACCACCGTTCTTGGTCCACCTCGGATCAATATGTATCGAACATTAAGGCTGTGAATTATAACAAAAAATAAGGCTGTGAATTACTTGTTTATCAAATTAGAGTTGAATAAAAAATATTAATCATCAATTAGCTTAATATAACTCAATGTAAATGAGTGGTAAAATGATGTCCAAGCATGCAAAAGTGGATTCCTAATTCCTACTGAAGCTCGGAACAGTTTCTAGAAGCATTAGTTATTTGTTTGGTTAAGAGACCTGTCTGATACAAAAGCAGATCAAACAAAGTTGGAGACATTCTAAAGCATGGGCAAAGAAAAAAAGGAAACAAAAGAAAAGAATTGAATCAGCTCTATAGATGAGAATGACATTAAAATGAAGAGTATAATGTTCCATGCACATATCTGTAAAGACTAAAAGGTTGAAAATGGCATTTGAAAGTAGAGAAACGTAGAATTTCAATGAGCTGGGGGTGTAGGTATCGATTCTTGGGTTAACATGCTGTTATATATTTTAAGAAACGCATCATTGACAAGTTGTAAAAAGTGGTATATGTTTATTTATATATATACAATGCATGTTGTGACATGTCAAAACATATTCTCTTAAAGTCTTGCAATTCTTTACGTGAATCGCACATCTTGGCCAAATACTATCACCATGTGATGAATAATTTCATTTATAAAGATTCATTTAGCATAAATATTGAGCTAGTAAAGTGTTATAAAGGAAGTTTAAATACTTAGTTAACCTACTTGTATTATATTGAGCAATTATGAACAATGCTTAATTCACCAACTTGTAGTTTCAAATTACAAATATAAGACCATCAACAATGTGAAAATGCTGAAATTTTATTGAAATTGATCGGTAATAATGTGCCCACATATAATCCAAGGTTAAAAAGAAATAATTAAGAAATGTTGATGTGAACATAGTTGTTGGCAAATAATGCTACCAGAAACCAACATTGGCCTTCTATTTAATTCTTCTTTTTGAAATGTGCCTTTTATTTATCCTAATAATAATATCACAGAGCCTAACTTTGATATAATGTTAAACTAAGAAGGAACATGGTATGTGGAATAAAGAGGAGTATTTAACATTTAACAATATGGAATATGTATATTTAGGGTACCACTTGTGCGACATTGTGGTTGGTGAAATTAGTGACATTGGCCAACTATAATGTTACATGTGACTTTCTTCTTTTTCTTTCACAAGATTTTTTTGTTGTTTTGTACACTTGTAACACTGTGATTGATAATGTCACTAACTACAATGTCATCCAAGTATTATCGATATATTTACCACTTCATTTCTAGCTAGCTAACTACTCTACCACACATAGGCACAGCCCTATCGTGTGTTGAAGAGGTTTTTAGGCCTGAAAAGCCGAAAGCAGGTAGCAGCTCAATTTCCAATAAATGACTCTGTCTATGCCATTTTTATTTTCCACATTGTCAAACACTGGCATTATTGACTATTAACAAGTAAACAAAATTCTTTTCAATTGTTAAAAAGGAAATACTTAATTGAACATGAACCCTTAATAAAATATGTTTAGGCATAAATAAGAAAAATTAAAGTAATTCAAGGTAATAGTGTGTCCACATATATATCAAGTTTATTAAGATTAGTTATAAATAAATTACTTTAGTGGATGTCTATCATTAGTCTTCCACCATCCTATAACCATCCTATAACCTTGATCACTCACTTACCTATCTTGTGTCCTATAAATAGGACTCGTGTTGTAGTGTAAAGACACACTTGTGAATAATACAAAAGGCTTTCATCATCATCTTTTTCTTTAATCTTGTACTTTTAGTTTATTTTATAACATGATCTTTTATATACATCAGTTTTAACCTCATATGCATAGAAAGAAAGAAAAAAGTTATGATATGCCGCGACATTTAAAAGTTATCACAACATTACCGTCTTTAAAATACGAGGAATTAACCTCAGATGCATCTCAGAAAGAAAAAAAAATTATGATATGCCGCGACATTGAAAAGTTATCACAACATTACCGACTTTAAAATACGAGGAAATGACATATAAACTATAATAGAAAAATAGTAGAGAATGTTCTAAATGTTAAAGTTGTTTAAAATTTGTTTTGAGTCTCATGTTGTTCATATTTCCAAGTTCTTAGATGTATAAAATATGTTTGAATGTTTTTCATCTTTTAAATTAGTTTTTAGGATGAAATTGTGTCTATCATCATCTAAGAGGTAATGTTATAGAATATCCTTAAGCATTGATTAATGTATTCGAAAATGGTGAGAAATAATAAATTAACTTTTAAAAAGTTAAAACAAAAATTAAATTGATACAAACTTATTACTTATAATTTACTGTTTTTTTTATTCATTATGTGAGCTGGTAAAGATAGGAACTGAAATCAAGCCTAGTTGTGTTTGTGCCTCCCTCCCCTCCGTGTCTGTGTGAATCTCAAAGCACGATGATGAAAAATTAAGCTAGGAATCTTCCGTATTTAGTAATGTCAAGTTATTTATTTCTACACCGTCCTCTTCCACCCTACTCAACCATTCCATAATAGGAAAGACAGCAGCCCCAAATTCAGCTTTTGAAGGCGCCTATTGCGATCGATGCCATCATACTCATATACAATCATAACACCATAACACAATCCTACTTCAAACATTGATCTTATATAAAATAAAATCCTTTCTTTTCGCCTTTCAAAAACCTTATTATAATGCAGATGAAGGTGAATATAAACTATACTAAAACTAAATCTATAATAATATTTTAGTTAATTAATAAAAAAGTACAAAAAGAAAAAGGCAGCTTGAATAAATATACACATATTTATATACGTCATCCGCCATTTTATTATCTTAAAAAAACATCTAGAGGCACCGACCGTACACGTGGCGCAAAAACCGGCCAACGTTAGATTCTCAAAAGTAATCAAAAGACGACGCTGGTTGCTGTCTACCGGAACTTCTACTACCGTTACTTAACGGCGTCGTTTTCTGCCTTCTTAATCCAGGAACTTCCGGCGGTGTCACCATCCGAATCAACGCCAAATTAAGTCCTACAAAGAAGGGATGCGACTTAACTTCAGCCGCACCTCGTTTTGATCCGAGTCTAAGGCTCGGGTCTTTATTAAGTAAACGTGACACTAGATCCCGCGCGTGCATTTCAAGCGCACTTGAAGGCGTGGGTGTAGGAAAACATAGAGGTTTCTTAATAATGTTCCACAACGTTGCTTCGTTTGTAGGGCCCGCAAACGGTGTTCTACCGTACACCATCTCGTAGATGAATATTCCAAACGACCACCAATCAACAGCGTTACCATGTGAATTTCCTGAAGCTACTTCCGGTGAAACATACTCGTGTGTTCCAACGAATGAACAAGACCGTGCTTCCACCGGTTCAGCTACAAAAAGCCGGTTTGATTGAAATGATTGAACCTTTTTAGAACGGAAAAGTTGCTTTGAAAGACAGGCAAAGGGAGTTGAAATGGAACGTGGGCGAGTGCAGGTAACTTGTGGTGGATCATCAAGGGAAATGTCTGGTGATGATTCAACGGCTGGGATTGCGTGGGAAATTAGCGAGAGATCAAAATCCGAGAGCATGATGTGACCGTCTGATCTGACCAACACGTTTTCCGGCTTTAGATCTCTGTAGATTATTCCTAACATGTGCAGATACTCCAATGCCACCAGTACTTCAGCCGCATAAAACCTGTAACAATATGAGTCAACAACCTACTCTGTCATATTACTATTTAATTTAGTTTTTTAAAATATTTGACTTCATTTATTTATATTAAATACCTTGCTGAGGAAAGAGAGAAGCGGTTGCGATGGTGGCGGTGACGGAGAGAGTGCAAATCTCCGCCAGAACAAAACTCCATAACAATGCAAGAGAAATGAGAAGCTTCAAATTCAGCATAGAGACTAGGAAGAAAAGGATGATCAAGCATCTTAAGAATCTTTCTCTCCATTTCCGCTCTATGAGACTTTTTCTTAAGAGCAACAGCGTCTTTATCAACAACCTTCATGGCGTAGAAGGAAGTGTTATCATCGTAGAGGAGTTCATTTGCGGAGGAGTCACGGAGGCGACAGAGGTAAACGGTGCCGATATCGCCGGCGCCTATACGGCGCAGGAGATGGAAGTCACGGAAGGTAAGGCCGGATTTGCGGATGGCGGTGTAGGCGAAGTCGGAGGAGCGGTGAGGTTTGATTGAGAGAGATTCCGGTGAGGAGGATGGGAGGAGGTCGAAGGAGAGACGGCTGAAGCTGGTGCTGCAAATGCTTTCACTGCCGCTGCTTAATGAAGTTCGCTGTGTGTTGGAGTTTAATGTTTCTAAACTCATTCCAGAATCACGTCCACTACCACTCTCTAACATGATGGAACAAATATCATAGAAATTGAAATAGTTTTCTTGTTGTTGTTGAGTGTACTTTGTATTGAAATTGAATGCGTTGAGAGAGAAAGTGTTATGAGTTTTGGAGTGAATTGAAGAGGGTGGTTGTGTCGTATTTATTTATGTTCAAGTGTAAGGAGGTAAAAATTGAAGTGGGTTTAAACTGTCACGTGAGGGGATGAGTATTGGCACGTGGTTGGTTTTAAGAGGGGTGTGGTCACGTGGTAGAGATTGGTTAGATGAATTACATGTTTGGAGAACTCATTTTGAAGAATTGACTTTGGTCAAAATGATTTTTATTTGGATAGAATACTGAACTGAATTGAACTATAAATTTAAATGTGAAAATCAAAAGTTATAAATCACGGCTTCAAATAGAATCAATGACATAATAAATACAACTAGATAACAACTAAACATATCATGATCAATTTTACATCTCAAAATTATTTCTAATCCCATCAAAAGTAGAATCAAACATAAACATCAAAATCACCATGAGTTATCGTAATTTTTCAAAATGAACTTGTTAGCATTTTCTTTTTTTTAAAAACTATACCTCGTAAATTGATTATGACGTACATCAAACAAATAGCATTTGAGTGACATAGAATTGAGTAATATTGATGACATTGATCAATCACAATGTCACAGTCCTTCTAAAAGAGAGAAGAAAAAGAAAATCACTTATAATATTGAGGCTGACCAATATCACTGATGTTATCCGATTCTATATCACTAAAGTGCCCACATCAAACACACTAACTATGAGACATATATGGTGCTGAGCGTGCGGTGCTGATGCACCTCGTGTGGAGGTTTGCTTGTAGTCAATTTTCTGTTGTTTTTTTACAGAGTAAAGTAGAAAAAGAATGACAGAAAAAGTGAATGGGGTTAGTTTTAGATAACTCGTGCAACGTATTGATGCTTACCAAACGATGCACTGATCAATTATATATGTTGTACAAATCAAGAGCAAATATTTGGATCAAATTCATCCACGCTTTATATTTTCTGTATATACCTACTATATGTACGGTTTGTGAAAGAAAATTCCAAATGTGTGGAGTATAATTTGCAAATAATAACTACGATTACAGCAAATTATTATGCATTTAATTATATGATTGTATTGTTGTGGCATTGTACAACTTAAGAAGTAGTGATAGTCACAAACATAATTCTAGAGTTGGTCAATCCATTTCTAAATAAACAGGTACAGGTAACCGTATCATTTTTTTTTTGAAAGAGGTAACCGTATCATTTTTAACCGGGTAAGATTATTATTTTATTTTTTTGAAATTCTCTATTAAGATAACTCAGACATGGGAAAAATCTTACTCCAAAGCATGGAGCATATAGTCCATGGAGAAGAAAAAGCTTTTACTTCTGCGTCAGAAATATTATTACTACAGATGCAGAAAAGATGTCAACTGTCCACGATGCTTGCATGAGTCAATCAGTCATATACTGCTAGAAGTGGTCACATTCAAGCTCCTTGGATTGATAAATTGTATATGTATGATCAACATTGAATTGATTTTTTTTTTTTAAGGATTGAATTGAAATTTTAAAGTTGCTTATATTCTATTAACATTTATAAGAAAAAATGTTATTTGGACAACAATTTTCTTTTGTTTGTAAAAAATAAAATAAAAATCTTTTGTCAAGATTCGGACAACAATTTTATGCCGTGTATATAAGTATATGATCTAGATTAGATTTTGTATTTTATCAAAAAAAATCTCTTTCTATGAGTTAATTCAATAACTATATATTATATATTCTTATAAGGTGTTGGTCAACTTTTAAATATTTAAATAACATCCTTTAACCACATTTTTAAATATTTAAATACATCCTTCAAACACATTGAAATAGAGTAAAATTTGAAGCATTGATAATGCACTATAAGTCTACTCTAAATCTTTTGACATACACATCAATGCATTAACTCTTTGTTGGGTTATTTGAGAAGTTTAAAATACCGACTAGAACAAGAATATATCAAATTGAATTAAGAGCAAACACACAAATAACTTCAAATTGGTGGAATGACAACAAAGTTCGTTATTGTAAGATAGATTTGATAATATTATCTACGATAGATTCACAAAATATTCATCTAACGACTATCCACACTGATATGAGATGGTCACATTGTCGACCCTAGTTTTAGAGTCGTCAAATGAGATAGTTTTGTCAATCTTTCTCAGGTCAGATCAACTCAATTACATAAATGGTCAGATGGGACCGACCCACTTGCTATTGTCCTTGACATTGTTAAGTCCAACCCTACCATTGCGGACTGATGGGTATACTTGATCCATTTCCTTTTTTGTTGCTTTATTCAATCATTTCATTTTTATGCTATTTAAGTAGTATATTAATTTATCAGAATTATCATTTTATCAAGTGTAATGGTGCATTTTATCAGATTAATAATTTATAGACTCTCTTTTTTTGACAAAATAATTTATAAACATTTAAAATTTTAAAAAAAATTCTAAATATATATATTTTTTATTAAGTTTTACATATTTAAATAAACTTTTATTAATTTTAAAATTAGATAATACTTATTTAAATTTTACTAGTATATTTTTCAAAAATTACATGGATAAAACCGATAGTGGGTCGATCAAAGCCATTAATTTTTTATTTTTCTTATTTTTATCTTTCCTAACTAAGCTAAAAAGATGACATTTTTTATAGAGAAAAGATGACATTGTTGTTTAGTTTGGTTTTTTTTACCATCCAACCCATATTAAAAAAATTATTAAAGGATGTATCCATCCAACTTTGGTTAATTATATGGTGTAAAAGTGAGATAAATCTTCAATTATACACAAATTTGTTTTCATCATTAAAATAATAAATTACATTATTAAATTAAATGAGATATGATACAATTAAATGTTTAATAGTAAAAAAAAATATTTGCACATAAGGCAAGATTATTTTACTTGTCCATGTTAGACACAATTTCATATGTGAACCATTAATATAAGAAAATATATATCGAATTTAAAGCACAATGTTAACAACAGTCACTCTAATATTTTGTTTTCAATATTTATAACAAGCATATATTTATCACTTTTATTGGTGAATTCTACATCTTTTTTTTTTTTTTTTATCAAATTCATAGTGATTAGAAATTCATCATTAAGATGAATAAATGAAAATTTTGAAATTTAAACCTCGACTCTTTCACAACGTAATATTCTTTCACAATGTAATATCTTTATCAATCGAGTTATGCTCATGTGAATTTTCTTACTATGAAAAATGAAACATTTCATTTTATGTTAGATTCATTCTTAAAACGACATCAGTCACATAAATTCCATTCAATAAAAAAAAATGAAAGTTAAAAAGAAATATATTGTAAAATCATAAGAAAATAGATATACGCTTACCAAAAACTCAATTCGAGTTTTAGCAGTGAGTTTTGCTAGAAGACGCCATTTATGAAGGTGTATTTTAGCAAGTTATCCTATAGACATTTGCCAAATGACACAAACTAATTTTATGAAGGTGTATTTTAGTAAGTTATAACTAAAAAGTCGATAATCACAAATTGAAATGTAGATTGCTAAAAGACACTTTCATGGATATCTTTTAACATTCTATTCACTTTCAAGAATATGTGTTACCTACTAGTGGGTTGTACAGCCCCTTAACTTTCTCTCTCTAAATATTGTCCTCTGACTTCTCACTAAACTCACCAGAACCGTTACTCCTCCCTAAATCCAAATCAAACCACCGTGATGTAGATCTAAGTGCCGGTGGTGCGTTGAGAGTTGTTCTCTGCACCACCGTCGCACCCTTCCCCCTCCGGCGTTCACCTCGTCCTTCTCGGTCGTCGTTGTCGCCGTCACCGTCTTAGGTTCGAAGGATGAGTTCCATCCTTCTTCCTCTCTCCGACGTCGTTTTGAGTTGAGAACTAGACTCGACGACGGAGTCACCGGCGCCTTAGTAGACGAAAGTGGATTGAGGAGGAGATAGATCGGAAGTAGGATCGAGAGGAAGAGGTGATGCACTCCTTCCAACCGGTATCCTCCCATCTCCGATGTCGTACTGCCGATGCGCCTTTATCGGAGGGTCGCCGGTGCTTTTGGTGGTGATAGGATGTGCGGGTTTTGGTCCGCTTCTTGGTGGTGGTTGGCAGTTTCTTCGGTGGTGGGGCGTTGGCTGTATCAGGTGTTGCAGATCTGTTTTCGTGGTTGCTGTTCTTGTTGTTCCGTTGCCATGGTTTCAAGATTTGTTGTCGTGGGGTTCGTTCTTTCCGCCGACGGTTTGTGTGACTGTTTGTGTTTTGTGTTTTGTTTTACTTTTTGTCTTTTTTGTTGCTGGTTATTTTTGGGAAGTTGTTGTTGGGTGGTGGTGTTCGTTGGTCCAGTCCGTCTGTGCATGCTTTTGTTGGATGCAAGTTCAATAAGAATTTTGCTTGATGTTGCTCGAAAGGGTTAGGTACGTAGATGCTCCGTGTTGACGGTAGTAGTTGCTCATTGTACCTATGAGACTGTTTCTGTTGCAGTTGCTTTTCGCACTATTGGTGGTTTGTTGTGGCTGGATCGTTGGTGGTGTTGGTGGGGGGCTAGTCGCCGTTGTCGAGTTACCTTTGTGCTGGCGCTTTGGTTCATGTTCCTTCTTTCTGGTCGTCCAAGCTTCTGTGCGCTTTCCCAACCTCCCCTGCGTCGTCGGTTTTTTGTCGGCGACGTCCTTTAGGTCTAGGGTCTTGCAGTTGTGGTGGATCTAGTCTATGGATGATTTGAGATTTTTCTCCTCCGCGAAGAAAGATGGTATAGTGGTCCAGAGGGTGGCGCTGATAAGGTGTTCGTGACGGCTAGAGCTGGTTGATTTTGTGGCTTGTTTTGGTTTGTTTATGTTCGAGTTGGATCGATTTGTGCTGTTGTTCCACCTTTTCTCCGTCTTTGAATTTTGGCATCGGGATTTTGGTGGGCCGAGTTTGGACAGGTTTAGGTGTATGGTTAGGTGGGTTCTGAGTTGAGGGGTGCCTTATGTATTTGCGTCGGGAGTCTGGCAGACCGATCGCTTTTGATTCGAGATCGGAAGCTATTTTCTTTTATGCAGGCTTCTTTAGGCTCGTTGATGTCTCCTCCGACTTATTGGATGTTGAGTGGTGGTCGAATCAGATCATTTGAAGCATCTTACCTTCGTCGGCTGCTTTTTTGATCTCTGTTGGTGGTGTTTGAAGATCGATTGTTGTTGATTTTTCAATGAGTGTTTTGGTGTTTTTTTATTTTCTTTTTGGTGTAATACTTGAGATTTAATCCCCTATTAGAGTAGAAACTCTTTAAATTAATACTCGGTAAATTAATAAACTCTCTAAAATAATAAATTTGTCCGGTCCCGACTTGGGCCAATGTAAAAAATTAAAAAACTCGATAAAATAATAAGATAATAATTTTTCGGGAGATCCCTTTATAATTTTCGGTCCCAAGAAAATCATAAATTAATAATTCATAGAAACTG
>Ga0315914_1000173_pt1 | contig 64164 bp, 32 predicted proteins | sample MpolenodulesMG_FD_203920 | JGI IMG/M metagenome (GOLD analysis project Ga0315914, IMG submission 203920) | Medicago polymorpha root nodule microbial communities from Los Angeles, California, United States - elongated nodules | ecosystem: Host-associated > Plants > Roots > Nodule | place: USA...
TGAGGTGCCACATTTTTATTTTTTTTTGCCTTGGGGGGCCAAAACTGCTACAGTTGCAAAACTTATGGGCTGTTTTGTAGTTTTTTTTTCTTAGGGGCCCAAAATCGTAACTTTGAAAAAGTTAGGGGGATAAAACTGCAATTAAGCCAACAAATTAATTTCATGTCTCAACAGATTGTAATAGGGTGCGACGGCATTCGATCGCCAATAGCTAAGTGGATGGGATTTTCTGAGCCAAAGTACGTTGGTTATTGTGCGTTCCGTGGACTTGCATCCTATTCAGATGGACAACCTTTTCAACCACGGGTGAATTACATATATGGAAAAGGGTTACGTGCAGGATATGTTCCTGTTTCTCCAACCAAAGTGTATTGGTTTATCTGCTTCAACAGTTCATCTCCAGGTTCTTACTTCTAACTCCATACGTAGTTAAATTACTTAGTCTATTGTTCAATGAAAAATAGTTGAGTTCAATGGCAGGTCCTACAACAACCGAGCCATTGGTGCTAAAGAAGCAAGCTCAGGATCTACTAGAAAACTGGCCTCCAGAGCTACTGGACATAATAGATTCTACGCCGGATGACACTATAATCATGAATCCATTGATGGATCGATGGCTTTGGCCATTGATAAGTCCACCTGTTTCTAAAGGTAGAGTTGTACTTGTTGGAGACGCTTGGCACCCAATGACTCCAAATATTGGACAAGGAGCTTGTTGTGCTCTTGAGGATGCAGTGGTTCTTGCTAAAAAGCTTGCTGCAGTAATTGATTCTGATGACGCTTCTATCGAAGATGCTTTTAGATCATATGGCAATGAAAGATGGTTGCGCATATTTCCAATAACCATACTGTCAAACCTCGTGGGTTCGATTTTGCAGTGGGACAACCCGCTAGTGTGTTATGTTAGGAACAATATTGTCAGGGACAGAGCCAGGAAAAATAGTTAAGGGTGGCAAAAATGTAACACATATTTTGGTTTGAAATAACTCATTTTAGTTTAAAAAAATTATTAAATGCATCAGCATTTTTTTTAATAGTCTCAATTTCATTATAAATATTTCATTTGAGCTGCGTACGGTTCTTGCGAAAATAATCACTCATGTTGATTTCAATAATAAAATAAGTTACATTTATTATATCATTCTTATTAGTGTAGTTTTTTTTAAGAGGTTATTAGTGTAGTTGGTATGAGATATAATAAATAATGCTATATCAGTGAGAAAAATACTTAATGTTTCATTTGTAGTTTAAAGTAACAATTAGTTTGAGTAATAGAAATATTATTATAAATGAAACTGTTATAATGATGCCTTATTTTTGTTCTTTGAAAGAAAGAAAAAGGTAATCAATTTTCTAAGGTGAATTTTATGAAGATTTATATATTTTTATAATAATACTATGATGATGTTTTATCGAAAAGAGTGAGTATAAATGTCTTGGATAGATCACATAGAAGGAGTGTGTAAATGTAATAACCCCTGAAATTTTAACATCGTAAATTTGGATGATTAACATAAGTGCCTAGTTCTCTAAAAAAAAAAAGTGCCTAGCTCTGTGGGGGGATATATAAGTTTCAATATCATATTCATATACTCATATATTTTTTGCCTTTGAGGTGGCGAGTGCCCCTAGTTCTATGTACTTAGTTCCGTCCCAGAATATTGTCATACCTAAGCTAGCAAGGCTTCGTCCATTGCTGGAGCACACTAATTTTACTACCGAGAGTCTACAAAGATGAAAACCAAGGTTGACACAAGGAAAGACATTATTGTGATGTCAAGAGTTAAGGAATTTCACTATTTTCCCTACCGTATGTACACTTGAATATATAAACTATTTTATCAAATAAGTTAAATGTGTGAGCTATGGCTTTGGGAGCCAACATTGCAATGCACATGATCCATTAAGTTACTCAATCTGCAGGGGAAGTATTTACAAGAAAAAAATAATTTGCATTACGTACAAACAAATAAAATGCCATAGTTTACATAAGAAATGATTATTTGGCGGTTATGCACATTTTCATGGAGAATAACTCGTTAAGTTTAAAAACACCCAACTTTCCAAGTCCAAATGAGAATGACTCGTTAGTGAGCATGAGTAAGGGAAACCCCGTGAAACTTTCTAACTTGATGAAAGGATCCCTCTTACGGAACATAATCATCTTCAGGACTTTATGCAAAAGCAAAACCGTCCACCAAAAAGCATTTAATTTGGTGGTGCATCGATTCCACTACGGCACCTTAATTTCTTCCACTACACCCATCATTGTCAATAGTCAAAGAGCATGCTATATAGCTCAAAAGGGATAATCACGAACTCATAAAAAATAAAAACTAACAAATCAAAATACATTGTTTGGTCTTTGGTATGATACATGAAGGTTTGGCGGAATACACACAAGTCAATGAATAATGATACAATGAAAACATCTTAGATGTGCTTGTGATAGATCTGTGTGCGATTCATTCATGACAAATAACCTTTTTCATAGTCAAATTATAAATTGAGTTGTTTATAAGGCCAAACTCAATCGGCAATGCCGACATTGTGTATTCATCAGATATCGAACTCATAACCTGTTTCTATATGCGTTTTAGAAGGTGTTTATCACTTCGTCTATAAATGAAACAAAAAAAATTATAAACTGTGTAAGATCCCAACACACGTCACACACATATCAAAAATACATTTATTTCATGATGTGTTTGATATCACGGTAAGTATGTTACAATCAGGGGCGGTTTCACCGCCCAGCGACCCCGGACAGTCGCCCGGGCTCGGTCGATCATTTTTACACATTAGACTCAACCCAAAAGCTCATTAACACGCTTACAAAAAAAAAATTGGGCAAAATCTGAAAAATTCTTACACACAAATAGGTCTCGGAAAGGACATTTACCTCCTAATTTTATTTAGCACACTATTGACGGGTTCATCTCTCTTATAGGTCGAGATTTCTATTGTTTTGTTTTTTGACACTTTAAAAATTCATAATTAATTTGTTGTTTGTCGAAAATTTATAAATTGTTTATGTAAAGCCATATTTTAATGTTCTTAACCCGCCTCTAAGAAATCATGAAAAAATTCAATCTCTCGATTGCATTTTTGGACTTCGCGTTATAAATAATAAAAATCTCGAATTATATGGTCATAATACATGTTATTTAATTACATGGACAATTTTCAGACTTCACGTAAATTACATGGTCAATTTCAATTAATAACTCTATTTTAAATTGTACTTTTGTTGATAAAATGATAAACCTTTTTTTATTTCGATTTATGATTGTTTATATATTCTGTCACCTATGAATTTGCAATAATTTTTTTTTCCTGACTCTATAAATTTCCTGACTCCGCCACTGGTTACAATCACGGTGATTCACTATGATTTTGCCGAACCTGCAAAATGTAGCTTTAGAAAAATCACAACAGATCACCATGATGTTAGTACACCATCCGTGATACCAACATAGGCTACATTGACAAATGTTTGATATGTATTTTCAAAACAAATTTTCTTTTTAAAATCTCCCCAACAAATGTCCATGGTCACTCTGCTTGACTTTTTTTCTTCTTTTTTGTGTTGACTCATTCTTCCAACACATGGGCCTTTTCACGAACCACCAAGGCCCTATTGATGTCCGAGATGCCCATTGTTCAACCACCACAAAACAAAGAAAGTTACTCTTGGAGCTTCCGAAATTTCTCTTTTTCTTTCCCGAGTGACACTTGAGTGTCATTCGACTATCCAACGGTAGTTAAGTATCGATTAACATTTTTTAAATCTGTTTAACTGATTTAAAAAGTTTATCTTTATCCCAACTACATTTGACTGTTACAGGAGATATTTTGGTCTTTCTAGGATGGTTGTGAGAAAAAAATAAAAATTGTTGTATACACTTTTAGTTTGGTTGAGAAACACATATAAATTACTCAAACGTCCTATCGGCAGTTAACTGTCGAAATTCAATTTGCCGAGGAGCAAAGCCATGAACGATTCCCACTTCTTCTGATTCTAATTCTTCTTCTTGTTAGTAATTGTACCATGGCTTCAACATCTGATTCCTGGTATGAGTTTGTGGAGCATGATTTTGGAGATGACGTGGTTGATTTCAAAGGGAATGTATTACGTTTCAGATCTAAAATAAAACCCATAATTTTTTTTTGAATCTTTTCATCTTTTCAGATGAAGACAGATGAAGTTTCATATCTAAAATCAAAAACCCAGAATTTATTAAATCTATTTATCTCTTCATCTCTTTCAAGCTAAGTTTAAAATATGGCTTGATTCTCTTTGTCCCATTGTAAATCTCTTTTATTTGATTCAATTGGTTCAATGAAAACGACATTGGAATAGAATTCCAACTCTATCACATATGAAGTATGCTTTTTGTTGTTTTGCTGGGTAATACTGAGATGATGATGATGAATAAGAAAACTAAAGATGGCCATTAATGGAGTACAGTATAAAGAAGAAAGCAAAATACTTGTTGCTGTTCTTGCAGATGGATGAAATAACTCCACGGCACTTAAGTGCCGAGGAATGAAATTAAATTTCGGCAGTTAACTGCCGCCGGTTAATTTCCGCGGCAGTTAACTGCCGAGGGGGCATTTGAGTAATTTATATGTGTTTCTCAACCAAACTAAAAGTGTATACAACAATTTTCAAAAAAAATAGAAGCCATAGTAATTTTCCAAAACAAAACGTACCCACTACCACTAGACACTAGTTTATGTGGCCCAAAGCTGAACACACAATCTCTCCACCACTCAACGGTAATACCTGTAGCTAGTAGCTACTATCAAACACAATCTGAATTGAACATGTCCATGGCTACAACAACCTCGTCTTTTATGATTCTTAAATCTCCAACTTGTCATACCAGAATTGGATCTCTCAGAAGTTCCAAATTAATCAAGGCTCAATCTTCAGTCCAAAAGGAACATGTTGTCATTGTGGGTGGTGGCATTGCAGGCCTTGCAACTGCTCTATCCCTTCACAGGTTTCAACTCTATCTCTCAATCTCTTCATTTTCTACCATCACTTTCATCATGTTGAATAACATCTTATTTGTACCCGCTTGTGTTGAATTCTCAGGCTTGGTGTTCGGTCTCTAGTGCTGGAGCAGTCAGAGTCACTTAGAACAGGTGGAACTTCACTCACCCTTTTCAAGAATGGGTGGAGTGTGCTTGATTCAATTGGAGTAGCTAATCATCTCAGAACTCAATATTTAGAAATTCAAGGGTAATTTAATTCGTTATTTTTTTTTTTTAATCACTTGCCTTGTTGCCCAATGCATATATTAGCTGAGCTTGAGCTGGTTCATAATATCAGCTGTACAGGATGGTGGTGAAGTCTGAGGATGGAAAAGAACTGCGTGCCTTCAATTTCAAAGAAGAGGATGAAAGGTATATAATTATATACGGTCCATGATAACTTTGATAATAGCTATGAAGCACTAACACTTCTGATTGAAGATGTGTTGACACATGTTGTCAAATACTAACACGGATACACGACACCGACTATATGATGTGTTAGTGTATTATTAGATGTTGGTGCTTGATATAATAGTCTCTCATCTTAAATATTTTCACTATTGGTTTTGTCATTTTTTTTTTTCCTCCTTCCAAAGAGCCTAGCGGCAAAACTCGCACACATTAAGTGTTAAGAAGTGAGAAATTGTGGGTTTGAACTCACGGCCCCGAAATCCATGCAGTATTTTATCATCCGAGTTGTACTTATGGGATGTTATTGGTTTTGTCATTGTTACACTATTGTTGGTTGAATATTTATGAAATGCATAAGGGGTATTGTGCAGCCAAGAGGTGCGTGCAGTGGAGAGGAGGGCACTTTTGGAAACTTTGGCTGCTCAGTTGCCTCCTGATAGCATTCAATATTCTTCACGGTTGGTCAAGATTGAACCAAATCCAAATGGGGATACCTTATTGGAATTCTTGGATGGGTCTAAACTAGTTGCAAAGGTTAGTCATTGTAATTTATGGTGTGTTTGGTGTTGAAAGTTACTTATTCAACCATGATTGTATTAGTATTTACAAACTCGGTTGACAAAACATTTGGTTTCTGTTCCAACTGTCTTTAAACATGATTCTGATAAAAAAAACCATACTATTTAGCTAACCACATGATTGGTTATGACCCTGAAAACATACTGCACAAAAGGATCTTACAGACATAATATCAATTGCCAATTCTGAAGCTTTCGTCCTAAAAAGTCTTAACAAATTGATTCCATGTCTAAACAGATTGTAATAGGGTGCGACGGAATTCGATCACCGATAGCTAAGTGGATGGGATTTTCTGAGCCAAAGTTTGTTGGTCATTGTGCTTTCCGTGGACTTGCCTCCTATTCAGATGGACAACCTTTTCAACCACGGGTGAATTACATCTATGGAAAAGGGTTACGCGCAGGATATGTTCCTGTTTCTCCAACCAAAGTCTATTGGTTTATCTGTTTCAACAGTTCATCTCCAGGTTGTCACTTGTTACTAACAAGTCCATGTATGGTTAAATTACTGAGTTTATTGTTCAAATGAAAAATAGTTGAGTTCAATGGCAGGTCCTAAAACAACCGAGCCATCGGTGCTAAAGAAGCAAGCCAGGGATCTAGTGGAAAACTGGCCTCCAGAGCTACTAAACATAATGGATTCTACGCCGGATGACACTATAATCAGGACTCCGTTGGTGGACCGATGGCTTTGGCCATCAATAAGTCCACCTGTTTCTGCAGGTAGAGTTGTACTCGTTGGTGACGCTTGGCACCCAATGACTCCAAATCTTGGGCAAGGAGCTTGTTGTGCTCTTGAGGATGCAGTGGTTCTTGCTAAAAAGCTTGCTGCAGTAATTGATTCTGATGACGCTTCTATCGAAGATGCTTTTAGATCATATGGCAATGAAAGATGGTCGCGTATATTTCCACTAACCATACGGGCAAACCTTGTGGGTTCGGCTTTGCAGTGGGACAACCCGCTGGTGTGTTCTGTTAGGAACAATATTGTCATACCTAAGCTAGTAAGGCTTGGTCCATTGCTGGAGCACACTAATTTTACTACCGAGAGTCTACAAAAATGAAAAACAAGGCTGACACAATGAAAGACATTGTTGTGATATCTACAGTTAGAGAATTTCATCTCTTCTCGATCCATTTCACTATTCTCCCCACCCTATGTATACCTGAATATATACACTCTATTCAATGAATGTAAAGAGAAATACTATGTTCATTATAGGATATAAACTTAATCTAGTATTGAATTTTCCATACTTAGATACGTACAGCTAGTGCTTATATAAATTATATGGTCTTTTTCCTCTTTATTTAGCCTAATGATTGGCTTGCCGAAAATGACTGTGCTTTTACCTATCATAGGAGATTTAACCTAGTTGCTATGAAGCAGTGATGATAAAATTGTTTAAAATGACCGTTTTTCTCAGAGGATGGAGTTCAATTTCCATCGAAACAGTGGTAAAATAGTTACAGATGCACTAGTAATATGAGTTTTCATTCTGATATATAAAAAGCAATGAAGTTATAATAATACAATAAAAATAGAAGAGTGATTCTGAAACAAAAAACATAGAAACCAATCTATTGTTACACAAATTTCCATCTAGATTCCAGTGATATAGTAGTTACAAATACAACACAACATAATTTTGCTTCTTTCTATATTTGTTTATCATTAAATTGATCAACACAAACAATCTAGTCCTCTTATGCTGAAACTATGCATCCATTATCAAATTATGTAATCTGAAATAACATAAGCAAAAATTAGAGCAGTTAGCAAATAAGGCAGTTTCAAACCAATCAAAAACTGAAAATCTAAAAAACAGAAGAGAACCTTAGTAGGGGAAGAGAAGAACCAGAGGATGATAGCACAAAGAAGAACAAGAAGAGGGATAAGATGAACTGCTTTCTGGGCTGATCTGATATGAGAGAGTTCCTTCTTTGCAACGTGGGAGAGAGGATCGTATGCTGGTAGTAGGTGTTGTTGTTCTGTCTCCATGTTTGTTTCTATTTTCTTGTCATGTGTGAATTATGATTATTCTTCAAATCCTTTCAAACCACTCCAACTAATTTAGTTCGCTGGCTTTTCTATTTCTTTTCTCACTATTTCCTGTTTCTCTTTTGGACTTTTTCTACTGTTCCGCCGACATTATCTGTTGTGTTTGTGCAAGCAGGGGATTTTGTTTTGGTACAATATCATAAAAAGATTTTATTCCCAAAAATAAATATGCTAATTTTGCTATTTTTTGTTTTTAATAATATTTTTTTGACAGATTTTGTTTTTAGTCTATGTCATTTTGTTTTTTTGTTTTTGTACTTTGTCATAGTCATAATGTTTTTTTAATAAAGTAATAATGTTATATTATTGTTCTCGTTTTGATCATTGCTATTTTTTTAAGTCTATAAAATACTACTCATCTTCATAATATGTACAGTATTTAATTCTTTTTATGGATTAAAATAGTTACATACACATCTACCAAAAAAGTATCATGCCATGGAGTGGGGCACCATCCCCTCACCCTAAAATTTTATCAAAAACAAAATCTACTATAAAATACTAATCATTGTTTATAACATAATGAAAAAAGAGTAACAATTTTACAAAGTCTAAAATAACAATACAAAAAACTTGAAAATCCAATTTTTAAGGATACAATTGGTGAGAACATTGAAGAAATATACTTCTTTTGATTTAATTGCATGTGTGTACGGATATTTAATTTTTCTTATAACCTTTATATTTATATAATGTTTTTCATGCAAGAAAAAAATCAAAGCATTTCATCATTTAAAATAACAGTAATACAAACCAAAACATATTAAAAAACAGAGGGAGGAGCATCCGATAGAGATGCTCGCAAAATAAAACGAGCATCGTTATTTGCTTGTCGCCTACGGAAAACAACCTCGCTGGTGTTATGGGTATAGAGTAAAGGTTCTACATTTATTGAAAATCAAATTACACTCGAAGGTATTGTATTTGTATTTGTCATTGTGCACATTGTCCACCACTTATTTACAATCCATCTCAAAAGAGACTCTGTTGTTCCAATGATACCATCCAACTCCAAGTAATCGCTTGAAGCTTTACCTTCCACCACACTAATGTCCGCAGAGCACCAATTTGCTCTGTCTTTTTTATTTTTGGCATAATAGGATATAGATTTGTGTAATTTCTCCAACAAAGCTGAAGCTTTTAATGTGCTACATAAGCCTTTCAAGTGGATAAATTTTCAACTTAAATTTAAATTTGATTCCTACTTCTAAATTCATTTTAACCAAGTCCATATCTACTTTTTCATTTGTATCATCATAATAAAGAAAACTGTTTGTCTTTGGTTACTTTGCTTTTTGCATCAAGATATCTCTACTTCATGTCTAATAAATTGATCAAAAATAGTAATAGACAAACACAAAAACGATATATAGGCAAAATTGTTTATGTTCAATTTGATTTTCATTCATGAAGATGATGGACTAGGACAACAAGCAGCCATAGACATGGATCCTTGTCTACTAAGATTAGACAAGTTAGATCCTTGTCTATTAAGATTAACAGATAGGCCTTTAGCCTTACTAGTATACAACTTTTTTACATTAGCACTTTGATCTTGCATTAATCTAGCTAAACTTCTCTTAGCATTAGCTCTAAATGGACAATTAGATGCCATATATCCATCCACTAAATGTAAATAAGCCTCTAGATCATGACAACAAGCTATGTCAGCATCGGGCTTCAAGTATGGTGACATCTTAGTATTAACACGTAATTCAGTTCCAACATGTGAATATCCCAAAGGAGTGTTCTCTTCCAACATATCAACAACTCCACTAACAACCTTGGAATTCTTAATTTTTTCTTCAAGCTCCTCGCTTAAAAATATTCCTGGCACCCTTGTAATCACATCTTGTGTGTTCACTATTCTAAGAACTTTCACGTTTTTCTTTTCAAGGTGTTCACCGAAGGCCTTGTTACCGACACGAGGTCCGCCAAATGAAAAAACAGCCACGGGTGGCATGTTTGGCGCACACGTGCTAATTTCCTCGGCCACCAATAGGGCTAGTGTTGCGCCAAGGCTATGTCCTGTAACAGTTATGCTCAATTCTTCACCTTTGTAAAGTTCAATAAGGCGTCGCACTTCTTCAACAACGGACTCGGATAGGCTTTGCACGTGAGCCCCTTTTGTCTTGTACAAGCTCATAAACCCACACTCAACTTTGGGCTTTGATTGGGCCTGCGCCTGAGTCTGAGCATCCTCGGGTAAATCAACTAATTGGGCCCTCATATTTTCAGCCCATTCAAGACAAGTGGAAGTTCCACGAAGAGATATCACGATATCTCTTCGTCCCATTCTTGCAATCTCTCTTTTATCGTCGCAAACTGCAACATATCCGACCCAGCTAGAACGCTGGGTCATCCAACCAAGATCTGGTGCCACTTCATCAACCCATTTAGGTAATCCAATTGATGATGTGGCATACAGACTCTTGGTTACTTTATAAGATCTCTCTGGCAACGACACCTCTTGATGATGGGGTGCTTCAGTTGTTGACATGGCAGGGTCAGCATGAAAAGCTTGATACGCAGCTTGAACCAAATCGCCATATCTAACAACCTCTCGCCGGAGATTATCATCCAAGGGATCCAACATCCCTTTCCAGTCGTTGCTGCCATGATATTCCCTCCACTTTCTCCCAATGATATTTCTTGGAGAATACTCGGCAGTCTTGGAAAGAAGACGCTGTAAGCGTTTCAGGTGGCGGGGGGAGATTTCTTCAGCTGCTTTGATCTCTGGCCATAGTTTTGCTAGGTTAAGTCCTTCAAGAAAGTTTTTACCTTTTTTGTCGCTTTTATGGATAGGTTGTATTGGTTGTTGAAATTGGTTGGTTGAAGATGATTCCAAAGGCTTTTGGATATCAAGAAACTTATCTAAATTTGAGAGATGTGATGACCTAGAAGTAGATGAGTTATTGGTTTGAAGAGAAGCAAAAGATGAAGGTTGTTTAATGGAAGAAGAGTGGCATCTAAAACTAGGACATCTTAGTGCTTGAAATTTATGAAGGTTGTGAGCAGGTAAGGTACTTGAACTGAATTGCATCATGATGAAGAGAATTGAATTGAAGAAACTTTGTGAGGAGGTGAAGACAGCGTCCTTGTAAGAGAGGTTGAAGTAGTTGTTGTAGTATTAATTTTATTTTCAAGTTGTGCTGTTCTTGAATGGATCAAGTCCTCTTGAGGGGTATTTAAAGAGCTGGTTGTCATGTGGGGTCTACATTTCCTAGTTTACCTCTTACTGAGGAATCCGCGGTTCGTTTAAGATTGTCAATTTTAAGTTAAAAATAAAAACTCATTTTTGACAAAATAAAAAAATGTTCAAAAGAACTTGACCAAAAAAAGTTAAAAAGTCATTTTATTTAAAGGAAAATTAGCATTCCTTGATCATTGCATACTCAAATAAACAATGAGAAAAAAAATATGATGATTTAATCTGAACTTGTGATATCGTATAAAATGTTAATAGATCCAAATTGTATATGGACAAGAACAATGCATAATATATGCAAAGTCCGAAGTTCGAACTCTGGCCACCAGTAAAAAAAATATATAAACCGGGCTAAAATTCAAGATTTCAAATTCCAAGTGCAATAAAAAAACTGCGTTCATTTTACAGCTAGTGTGAATAACTGAATTATTCCATCTGGCTCCCATAGTATGAATACATCGAAGGTGTTAGTCATAGCAGGTGAGATTTATTTATTTTTTCTTGTTTTATGATTTCATTAAATGCGACTTGTTAAAGAATAAATAGTAGTATATTCAAAATAAGGAATATTATATGAAAGTTTAATAAGAAGTCAAAAGAAATTTATTAATGAAAGAAAATACTCCATATAGTTTTTCCTTTAAAAATAAAAAAGAAAATATATTTTTTTCTTTCTAAAAGTAGTAAAATACTCTTCAATATGGACCGCGTCTCTGTAGGTTGAGTGTGAATTATTGATTCATATTGCGTTTGCCATTTCGCCTAGTTATGTTGGGAACTGGGAAGTGGGAAGGAAAAAAGTCTTATTCCATCATAATTCTTCAGCTAATTGTGACGTCTTCACTCGCTTTTAAATTGAAATTACTTATTTGTCCTCTATCAGTTTGCTCGTATTTGGTGGGAATTATATATTGTTTGACTCTGAAACTTCATCAATATGTCACTAATAAAATTGTTCTGAATTGTAAATGTCAACCTTTTTATTTTTGACAATGTAAATGTTGCAAACTTAACCCACAAATTTTTTTCAAATAAAAAACAAGATGGTTTGGTATTTAAGTTTAATGTTTGTATTTGATCTGGTCTTTCAACTTTTTAATAAATTTTAAATTGATATTTTATGTTTATAAATAAAAGTATACATTTATTCCTTTAAATCATAAAATATATGCATCATCATCATCTTTCCACTAAACTCAATTAAATATATTTATGTGGATATTTAGCGTTAAGTTGATAGATTCAAATTCCTCGTTTTTTAAATTAGGGTTTACAATGAAAAAATGATCAATTTGTTACCAAAATATTTAAACAACTAACTTGTTGTTCACTTGACATAAAGGATTAATTTAAAACTAAAAAACTAATGACTAATCTTGTATAAACATTAAATTTAAATGACTCAATGAACCATTTAGCAAAGAAATTGATACTAAAAAAAGTTTATTGGACACCGACGCTATATTATAAGCAAGATAATTTTAAATTTAAATTTATTTTAAAATAATTAAAATGTGGTCTTTGTGAGTTTAGTTCTATTATTAGAGACATTGCATAATCTATACAGGGGTCGTGGTTCGAATTTTGGACACTCGACTTCTTCACGTTTAAATGTATAAGCCCCCGCCACTAGTCTACTAGAACAAAACAAAAATTAAAAGGTGGATACACACCTAACAAAACTGCGCATATGTATAAGAGTGTTCAATTTAAAAATAACTTATTATGCAATATTAATAACGTAAATTATTGGAAATACTTTGATGTCAAATCCTGTTACTTTATCCAGCATTGTGATGATCATGTCAGCAACGCAATGGTTTTGCTCTCTGATTTGTGCAACTTGAAAAGGGAACTTTGATATGTGCTTTGACGTTCAACTCAAGTTCAAAGAGCTCAAGCATTCAACATACCCTCTTCAAGAAAAAGCATTCAACTACTACACAACATGTTAGACATTTCTGCTTCTGATTAGGTCTGGTCCCATAACATAGGAGTAAAAAGTGTTTGAACATTGAAAGAACAATAAATAGATTGGTTCAAGTCAATTGCCGTCAGAGGCCAAAACACAAATAACAAACGAAGACATCAGAGAATTGAACATTTATACGTTTGTCTGCTCCGCATGACCTTCTCAATTCAAATGCATCAAACAGCCCATAAAATACTTTACTTTCTTTATTTGATATTGTTTTAATATATAAAAAGTATTTTAAATTAAATATCAAATTAATAGGTTTTTCCTAAGTTGCGTTTGATGAATCGAGGTAACTTATCCAACAAAAAATAAAAAGTAACAACATGAATAATTTGCAAGTGGAGTAAAAATTAATTCATGAGTATCACTCACAAATTTACTTATGTAATTAATTTTTATTGAATGATGGATAAATTACTCGCATTTCTTCAAAGACAGCCTAAACCTCACCAAATTAATATTGTATATTATACATACATTCGTGACAATGACTAACAATTTTATAAAATGGGTCATATTAACCGGTGTCTTTGGTTAAGGATGCCAAAAGAGAAAATTTTAAGTCAAAAAGAAAACATTTTAAGTTTTTAATACATTGAATACACAACTTTCAATGAAAAATATTACTATATTTGACTTCTTAATCAGTGCCCTTATAAAATAGCACCCCTCAAAAAAATTATAAAATAGCAATATTTTCTAATTTATTTATATTTATCTTCATTTGCGTGGAAAAAAAAATATAGCAACAATTAGATAAAATAATTAATTTAATATAGGCACAGTCTCAATTTCGGTCCTCTATTAATTCTCCCTATTTTGTGAATTTGATTTAGATAAAATAATTAAATTAATATAGGAACAATCTCAATTTCGGTCCTCTATTAATTCTCCCCATTTTGTGAATTTGATTTCACTATTTTAAAGTTTGACAATTTTATTCCCTCCGTCATATTTTTGAACTAAAAAATATTGGCTGTGTAATATATTTTAAATGATATAGTATATATTGTAAAAAAAAAATGATTAGGCTCCAAATCTTTTAATTCATAATTGTCTAAAAAAAAAAAAAGCTTTTAATTCAGAATGGGTCGTTACGACGCCTTACTTTCATTCACTAACCGTTGCAACATCAACGAAATCCTTAAAACTTTACGTAAACTTCTTTGTCCTACAACTCACTCCCTAACTTGTAAGTCCAATCTCAATATCCTCATGAATTTCCTACTATCATTCTTTACCATAATTAAGTTCTTCCACTCACAAACATTCACTCTTTTGGTCGCACACAAACGATAAACATACATTGTTAATGTCTATCAAACAATGCCCTTAAATCCTTATTTCAATACCATAGTAGCAAGCTCATAATCAATGGAAATTTAAGAAAATTCTAAAAAAAATTTACTTAAACATTTTATATCATCATATTTTAGACCAAATATTTTTTAGAATAACTAAAACTTTCAGATTTTAAAATAGAAGTATCAAACCCACTAAATGGTATTTTTTTAACAAACAATAATGGAATATATTAACATCGAAAACGTAATTGCTGCAACACAAGGTGTGCCATAACAATCACGGAAAGAAACACAATCTAGTCAGAATTACGAAACAGTTAGTCGATACCCATACATAAGAGCGGGTTCAACCACCAATTATGAGTACCAAAGCTAAAAACAACATTACTAGCTTTAAGCCACTACAAGGAATATGATTTTACTTTATCTAACATATGCGGTAGAGAGCTTTGTTTTTTTTTCTGAAAACTCTATCATTCCGCTCATTCCACAAAATCCAAACACACAATAGTCAAATGAGATGAAAAAACGAAGGTCGCACTCTCAAACCACCTGCATAATTAATAAATTGCAAGAAATGGTCTGATATAAACTGAGATTCGACCCCACAACACCAAGCCAAGCTCGTACCAACGGCCACAGCGCACCAAAGTACGGACAAGGCAGAAATAGATGATTCAAATCCACTAAATGGTAAAAATAAGAGGATCAAAATTGTGATTAAACTTTCTAACAGAAAACTGTAATTAAGCTTTTTCTTTTTCAAATAAACTAGCAGTTAGAATTAGTAATTATTACAAGTTTTTTTTGTTGAATTAATTATTTGTATTATCTAGTTTACAGTTTTTGGACAAAATCTAGTTTAACATTTACGTTTTTTTTTTTTGTTGACGAAATCTAGTTTAGCATTAATTTATGTTAAAATCATATGTATAGGTTTGGACCTCCTGAATGAAACAGCCGCCGGATGCGCGGCTAAATTTTGGTCTTTTAGTCTTTATACTGAATACTTTTTTCCTTTGACTGATTTATGCTGAATAAATTTTTCTTCATTTTTTCCTTTTTTTTAACAAAATTTTATTTCAATTAATAAATAATTCCTTGCTATTATTTCTGTTTAAAGACAAATTGCTATCATGCAAGTACGCCAAAATTTAATTAGAAATTATATCAACACTTACACTTAACATTAGTATTTTTTTAGATACAAAACATATGTTTGACTTCGGGGTTCACCGGTTTTAAAATAGACAATGTCCACAAACACTAATAAAAATATTTAAAGATCACTCACTATTGAAATTTTCACGTTAGTAGAGGCAGTGAACTTATGATCTTATAGATGAATAACAACTACTAATCAACTTCACATTAGCAAAATGCATATGCATGCAATCATTTTAGAAATGATCCCCACTAGTATTGATTATGACTTCCATATTAATGAAATTTGAGGAATGTTTAATCAAGCGACAATCAAAAGAGTATTTCCACAAGCATGCCAAACCACCCCCTTGGTCGAATTCGATATACCGCAAATAATCAATCCAGACCCTAAAGAACACGGATTTCTTCAAATTTTGTAAGCATGAACTAAAACTTCACATGAAAAAAGAAAACAAAGCTTGGTTTGTACTTGGAACGAGGTCATAGATAGCGAGAATTGGTCACAAGTTACCCAAGTCCCAACAATTTTAATTAAGGGTGTTCAAATTAAAACGGTCTCAAATAAAACCGCAAATCGATCTAAAAAAATCAAAAAATGCAAAACAAAGAAAAAAATTTGTGTTTGGATGTTGTTTTTATCAAAATTAAACCTAACTAAACAATTAAGATAATTTGAATTGTTTTTTTAGTATTATATATTGCATTAATCTATTGTTTCTTATTTTCTTTAAATAATACTTATTAGTTTAATTTAATTTTTATTTTTACTATTCATATGTTTCAAACACAATCAATAACTTTTATTTTGTAATGTTAATTTGTTAATATATTTTATGTTATATTTTACATCAAATCTATTATTTTACCTTGTATGTACAATATCATTAAATTAAATTACATGTTGCATTTTAGATATTTAAATTAAACCATTGGATCAAATCAGATAGTTTTTTTTTCTTTCTAAATAGTCATCCAATATGAATCACATGTCGTTTTTCATTTTGGATTAGATTTTTTTTTTGTTTCAAAATTGATCCAAACATCACAAACACCTCGAAGTTGAGCTTATGATACTCGTTGCTTTTGGCAGGCCTAAACGACGTGTCATGTCTATTGTGTGGCAAATATGAGTTAAAATTTTCAAAATAACGATTGAACATTTTATAAGTAAGAATGTTCATATACTCAATACCTTAAAGTTTTGTTAAAATGTAGTGTTTAATTTCTGAACCCTGATCTTGATGCTTCCCCTCATGACTCAAATGGTTGTTCTAAACACAATATAAGTCATTCCCATGCTCCCCCTCATGACTCAACATCGGTACTAAAAAAGGATTTTTATTTTTGTTCTCCTTCCGATTTTTATTAATATATTTCAATAATATTTTTCAAATTTCAAAGAATTTAACATAGCAATCATCTATTATCCATGCAGTAGTTTTTTTTTTCTATAAAAAATAGTAACGTGGTGGGTGTGTAGTGTAAACTACATTTTTTTTTGATCGGATAGTGTAAAGTGTAGACTATGAATATCCGCGGATGATGAATAAAATATTCTAATTCCTAGCGACGCATTACGCGCCTGTATAATGATGCGACACGATCCCCGCGTTGTCAAAACCCAGAATATATATCACATGATCACATCTTTAAAGTATCACTTCTTCCACTTATTCACTCCCAAATTATCACATTCTTTTGACTTATGCTATGTCTTTTTCTTCGATCTCCATTCACATTCATCGATCATTGCACCAAATAAACTTTAATTATTCTTTTTTGTTTTAGCAGAGGTTGGTAGCACACAAATTATAGTGTGTTTTGTTTAACGTGTAATTTGTTGTTTAATATTAAACCAATTTTTAATTCTTACGTTCAAAACATAACTCCAATACACGGTGTTGATCACTAAAATAAAAATATATAAAAACATCATGTTTTCATTTTCTTTAATCACAACTCAATATTACTTGGATGAGATAGTATAAAGTTTCTTTCAGTTTAATCATAGATTCTGTGTTCGAATCCAACCTCCGATTTGAAGAATTAGTTTTAACAGTTACGCACAAAAGATGTTTGATTCATAAAAGAGAGGCTAATAACGAATTTCACACAAGTGCAGAACAACGAAGAATTACATATTGGAACAAGTGCTTTAACATAGTGACGAAACATAGTGTTTACTTTCATGCTAGATTCTCAATGTAATATTTGCATACATTTTAACCCATCAAACTTTATGAATAATTATACACTCAATATTGAAATTTAAATATGCTAATACATTTTTAAACTAGAATCCAAGTTTGATTCTCACCCGATTTTACTTATGTTTCGGTCGAACTTCAAATTAGCAGAACCCTTTCTCCAGAAAACTGGATGGTTAACAAAAAAACAATATAATTAGCATATACAATTTACTATTCCCTTAAGTTTAATAATGTTTTACAGCTTGTAAAAATTTAGATTTAATTTTTCTGATTATTTGACAAATGACAAATCCAATCCCTTAATTTATTCCTGTAATCCTGGACAAAGGACACTAAAGACATAGCTAGAAGACAAGTTAGGCGCGTACATATTTTTTATAAGCCATATAAAACCCGAGGGTTGAAACTTGAAAACTCTAAATAACATGCATTTGTCAGATTAATGGCTTGTTCTATGTGTATAATATTTGAGTGAAGACAAGAGAGAAGGATTCGAGAACTATTAGTTGAATTAATTTATGCAACAAGAGACAAAACAAGGCAGAGGGAACCTGGATAATGTGAATGTGTATTTTTAAATAAAATAGCTTGAAACATGTTTAATAATTTACTATTTGATTCTTTGTTTTCTTTTTTTTTTTGCAAAATAGCATGTAGCAAAATATTTCTGTGAGTTTCATAAACTTTTTTTTACAGTGTTAACATAGGGTTAACGGAAAGAAAATTTTTTAGTGTGATTTTCATACTTCATATGTTTGATTGCACTTTTGTTCATTATATTTTATTAGATTCACGAAAATAGTTCATCTATTTAAAATTAAACTTTTTAACCTTTCAATTTTCATGTTTGTTACGATTTTTAGTCTCAACCTAGATCTTTTGCACTAAAATGATTGATATTTGATCTCCAAAAGTTGTGATTTATTTTCCATATGTTAAATTGAATCTCAAGATAAAATATCACTTTTGAAAGTAAAGTTTACCTTTTCCAACGTTGAAAATCATTTTTTTGGGTAAAAATGTGACTTGGGATCAAATATGCAACAAATGCGAAATTGAAGAAATGTGATTTTGGTCCCAATCTCATCAAATACAAACAATAAATCAATGTGATTTAGATCTCCATTAGTTTAATTCAATTGATAGAGAAATTACATTATATATGTATAGACTGATTCGAACACTATATTCTTCATTTATTCACCTTTAAAAATGTGAACTTTTAGCCACTAAACTACTTGAAAAAAAACAATATGATTTTGATTTATAATTTTTAATAAAAATAATTATAAAAAGTTTGCATCCTTTTAAGAAAAAAATTATTAAAATAAGATAAAAATAGAAAAAACAACTTTTCGAATTTCCACTTTCCACTACTTATGTGCTATTGTGCTTTATGCCGTGCAATCATAGATCCATCCATGTGATGTGGCTGGCTTAGTGACCCTTCCACTTTCAAAAGAAGATTGATTGGATGGGGCATTAAACATAAGAGTATTACTTTTCTTATCATATAGGATTCTCGCGTGTCCTGCGTTTTTTTCAAAAAGGCTTTGGAGGTTTTCAAATTTTATAATCCGGAATGATATTTTCCTTTGATATAGGGTAAATATGGAGTTACGGATTTTTCCGGATTTTGTAATCCGAAAACTTCAAAAATAGAGTGCGTTACATGATGTTTCTGGATTACATAATCCGGAAACTCCTTAAACACCATTTTTCAAAGTAAAACAGTTCGGATTATATAATCCGAAGCACAAATCTTAAACATGTTTGTAACATGTATAGCCATTTTAGGAACAATATTAATCTTCCTAACTCTTATCCTTTTGTTTTGGGTCATTGTTACATGTTCTTAGTCAAAAATTGGGTTTTTGGGGTACTTGATCAGATAGCTCTGAAACTTCCCCAAAAAATCAGAAAAAATTCAAGGACCAGGACTCCCTTAGAAGTGACTTATTATGGGACTCCGCCCCTCAAAATCCAAAATTTCATTGTTTAGACCCATTTTTCATTTTTTTTTTAATTATTCATATTCTCAGAAAAATCCGAAAAAATTTGCACTAGTTTTATTTGATTTTTAGAATTTTTTGGTGGTATTTTTATGATTTTATTTGACAAGTTTTTAGCATCTTTTACTTAGTTTTTTTGTTGTTTTTAAAAGCAAAACTCAAAACTGCTGAAATGTGAGAGAGTAAGATGACTGATTATACATAAGAATTGTCCGGATTATAAAATCCGAAATAGTAAACATGAATTCGGATTTTAAAATCCGGACTGCACAAGGGCATTTTTGGAAAAACGCAAGGCGCACGAGAATCCTATAGGGTGTGAAAAATAATACTCTAAACATAATTAAGAAATATTTGTTGGGTTGTCACAACATAAAATAAAAATAATTTAGCAAATAGTCACTTTAGTCCTTGATTCTGCAGTTCGATGTCACATAGGTCTCTGACTCAGGATTAAATACAAATAAGTCACTGACTCTGCACTTCCGTTATCACTTTAGTCCCTGACGTTAAGTTATTCTATTAAGTGATGATGTGGCATATGAGGTGTCACAAGAACTAAAGTGAAAGTAAAAAATGGTCACTTTGGTCCCTGAACAAAAAATCAATATCCCAAAATTGAATCTCAAATTCTTAAATCCCTAAATTTCAAACCCCTAAATGTCATCTAATTCTCTCTTTTGTTCAAAATCAATCATCCATTAAAAACCAACTTTATTTTAGGTCCCTGACAAGGCATGGCAACAAAACCTATACCCATGGTTAACCATCCGAACCAAACCCAATTTGACGGGTTTTCCTCGTTTTGATTGGGTTTGGGTATGAGTTTGGGTTTTCCCCGATTTCAAAACACGGGTACGGGACGGGTAACAGGTATATAGGTACCCACCCCGAACTATACCCAAACCCGTCCCAAATGCAGAAAACTATTTTGTGTTGATATGCCATGTTATTTTGTTTGATAATTGTCGTGTTATAAATGAAGGTTAGAAAAACACAAGAAGGGGGGTTGAATTGTGTTTACTTTTTCTTCAATTTCTCCTACTAAAGTCACTGATCAGAAGCAGATAGAGTTCAACTTCTGAAGTGATAATCAGAATCTAAATGTAGCGGATAAAAACAGAGAGAGAGAAGAAAGACACAAAGCAATTATACAAGTTCCTTCCATAAACCGGAAGTAGTCATGTCCCCCTTGCACTTCCAAGGAGAGTTCACTAAAAATGTAATATCTGATTACAACTGCTCACTGCTACAACTAGCAAGAGACTTCAAACTACTCAAGCACAACTGCAAGAGATTTCCTATGCTCCTGAACTAAATCAAGAGACTTCCTATGCTCAGGCACACAAGTAAGAGACTTCTATTCAAACAGAATTATAAAGAAATTTGTTTGAGGTTGAACACTTGATATACAATCAGTGATGTTCACAATACAAATCAGATACAGACTCTTAAGACTCTAGAATTTCTAAGATATGAAAGTTGTTAAGAAATTCTAAGTGAACTTTTGATGCATAATAATTTCAGCAGAGTTTTAGCGCTTGAAAATTGTTGTTGAGTCTTGTCATTCTCTAAGTCTTCACTCCTTTATATAGAGGTGTGAAAGAGACGTTGAATTGCCAGCACATAAAAAAGAGTCGTTTGAAGCTTGATCAAATCACAAATGATCTTTTGCCTGATATGGTTATTGTCCTATGAAGGATCAATTTCAAATCCATTCCAAGTCTGAAGGGACATTGGTGCAGGCATATCTGTTATTCTTGTCACTAACAGAGTAGTGGAGATAGTGGTTCTACACTTCGTACAATTGTCCTTTTTTCAACTCTCTCCAACGAAAAAGCATCCAATGCCTTCAAATCCATTTGAATTAGTCGTTGCTTTAATCTTCAAGTCTTCTGCAATGATAGGCGAGATTAAATCATTTGAACAGCCTTTGAAGCTTCAATTCTCTCATCTTCTGATGATCTTCAGCTTCTGATAATCTTCTGATGAAAACTGCTTCTGGTGATCTTGCTTCTGATGAGGTATTTCTGATGACGTCAGCACTTCAGGAGCACTTTGTCTTCAGAACCTCTTTTCTTCAGATGCTTCAAGGTTCCTGCTTGTTGATTCCATTGTTCTCATTTGTTCTTCCAGAACCTATGCTTTAAAAAGAGACACTAAATTTTTGTCTATGGTCCTGCACACTTGAACAAATATTAGCATATCCAATTGACAATTTTTAATACCTTGTTATAATCAAAACTCAAAGGGTAATGTTAAACACATTTTGTTCCAACAATAAAAACTAACATGGATATTGAAAGGAGCAACTAAATCAACCGGTCTAACAAATGTTAAAGTGAGCATATTGTTGGATAATGCATTACAACATTTCTCAGGGGTTGCAAAAAAACTTCTATTTTTTATTTAAAAAAATTATTCAATGCAGGGACGGAGATGGGGCGGGGATACCCGAACCCGTTGGGGATGGGGTTCAATTTCTCATCCTCGTTGGGTATGGGTAAGGTAACGGGTAAGTATATGAGAATCGGGTATAGGGACGGGGAATGTAAAACCTGTCCCCACCCCGCCCCATTGCCATGCTTATCCCTGACCACGCATACTTACTATCAGTTAGGTCTCTGACAATAAACACGAAATTTCACTAAGGTCCCTAACAAGTTGCGAGTTTAACATGCTACTTACTAACAATACTAAGGTATTGTGTTAAATACCAAAATATTATTATAACACTTGTCAAAATGATTCCATAATTGAATACTAAAATATTTTCATAATATAACTAGTGTATGCATTTTCTCAACCTCTTAGTATCTTTCTTTTTTGTGAAAGTTGAAAAAAATAATTTGCATCCATAATCTTCTTTGGAAAACAAGGTGAAGAGTTTTGGGAAAACATAACTTGTGCAACACTAGATATGTTATGAAAACATTTTGGCATTCAATTATGGAATCATTTTGACAAATGTTATGATATTATTTTTGTATTTAACACAATACCTTAGTGTTGTAAGTAGGTAGCATGTTAAACTAGCAACTTGTTAGAGAACTTAGTGAAATTTCATGTTTATTGTCAGGGACTTAACTGATAGTAAGTATGTACAGTCAAGGACCTAAAATAAAGTTGGTTTTTAATGGATGATTGATTTTGAACAAAAGAGAGAATTATATGACATTTAGGGGTTTGAGATTTAGGGATTTAAGGATTTGAGATTCAATTTGAGGATATTGATTTTTGGTTCAGGGACCAAAGTGACCATTTTTTACTTTCACTTTAGTCATTGTAACACCTCATATGTCACATCATCACTTAACATAATAATTTAAAGTCATGGACTAAAGTGATAACATAAGTGTTGAGTCAGGGATTTATTTGTATTTAATCCTGAGTCAGGAATCTATGGGACAACGAGCTGCAAAATCAAGGACTAAAGTGACTATTTACTCAAAAATGATTTGAACGCACGAAAAAAAATAAAAATATAATTATTTTAAAAATAAATACGGTTTAAGTTTTTTCTCCTAATCACGAATTTTTCTTAAGCACATATCAATATTTATCATGACCATGTAAAATGAGTGCTCTAATGCGTGAATCTATAAAAAGACACGTCAATCTACGTGACTTAAGTACAACTTAATTGAGAGGCATAATGATATTATTATGTAAGGGTTGAGTTTGAACTTCGTACTTTTCCACTTCTTTACATCTAAAATATGTGAGTCCTAACCCCTAGTTATTTGAAGAAAAAAAAAGAAAAAGAAATATGATTGTCTGTGTAGCTTAGTGTGCTACTCCATCCATTCCTTTATAATTGTTGTTTTCGTTGAGAAACTTTGTTCCTATTTATTTTTTTTATTTTTTTTGAGTAATTGTTCTTATTTATTTGTTGTTCTTTGATTTAATGTAACAGTAATTATCAATAATTGTCCTAATTATTTTTTAACAGGCTAAAATGAATTATATTATAAAACCAAAAGGTCTTCGGTACAAGATGTGCTTAAGAATACATTGGAAAGTTATAAAGATACAACGTTATCCAATACAAGAACGAACAAACAAAACAAGAGGAAAAACCAATAACAACCATTAGACAAAAAAAGGATTAAACCTCTAACAATTATAGTCAAAATCAAACATAGGATATGTTGATTTAAACCACTAGAAAACATGAAGATTAACTTTTTTTCCTCTAAAGATTGAATATGTTCCTCCTTTTGCTGAAATATGCTCTTATTTCTTTCTTTCCAAAGTATCCAGAGTCTTGAGAGCCATATTATGTTAAATGTCTTCCAATTTTCTTTTTTGAAAATCCACCATGACCCACAAACTGAAGAAGATGATCTGATAAATTCCCTTGCACTGCCGTTGAAAAGCCTAACCAACAAGAAACTGTCATTCAAATTTTACCTGAAAATCATATGTGACGAAAAGATGTCCTCTGACCTCGTTGAATCCACAACCTCCCGTACAAATTTCGTCATTGGGAGAGAGCACTCTTCTTCGAACTAAATTATCTCGTTGGAATTCGATTAAGAATCAAACACCAAACCAACAAATTTATCTTTAAAGGAAATGCTTTCGACCACAAAATATGTGAATAAAGTATAAAGAAACGTATGGAGAAAATTGTCTTATTTGCTATTGATCCTCAATCACATACATATACATAAAGCTATGAACTCTATCCTAAAATAACTTGCTAAACTTATGCTAGGACAGTCAACTGTCATATAATTCTAATTTATGAAAGAACCAACATTTATGTTTGACAGAATCAATTTACATTATTTATAACTGTCATATAATTCTAACTTATGACAAGATCAAATGTGATCATGCTTGATATGGAAATTCCTAATACCCCCCTCAAGTTGGAGCATGCAAATTGTGAATGCCCAACTTGCACAGAAAGTAGTTGAATTGCTTCTTTCCCAAGGCTTTTGTGAGGATGTCCTCGAGTTGTGTTTGATAAGAAACATGATTGGTAGTGATGTTGCCACTCATAACTTCATTACGCACAAAGTGGCAGTCAATCTCAATGTGTTTCGTACGCTCATGAAAAACAGGATTAACGGCGATATGAAGATCAACTTGACTATCACAATACAATTTCATGGGGAGAGCATGAGCAACACCAAGACTTAATAACAATTTCACATGTAGTAGCAACCATGGAGCGGTATTCTACTTCCGCGGATGAGCGAGACACAATATGTCGTTTCTTCGTTTTCCAAGAAATGGGGGAGTTGCCACTAAGCACAAACCAGCCAGTAAGTGATCGTCTAGTTGACGGACAGCTAGCCCAGTCAAAATCACACCATGCAGATAGCTGCATATCACAATCAGCGCGAAGAAGAATGCCTTGCCCTGGGTTGCCTTTTAAGTAATGCACAACACGGAGTGCAGCATCCCAATGTTCTTGTCGTGGATTTTGCATGAATTATGCAAGTGTGTGAACACTATAAGACAATTCAGGTCGTGTGACTGACAAATAGATGAGACGACCAACCAATCGACGATAACGCTCTGGATCAGAAATAGGTGGTCCATCGACCAAGGAAAGTTGATGATTTTGTTCTAGAGGGAATCCAACGGGTTTAGCCCCCAAGAGTCCAGATTCAAAGATTATATCCAGCACATATTTTCGTTGACATAAGAACAAACCTGTAGGATTGTGTGCCACTTCTATACCCAAAAAATATTTGAGTGTGCCCAAATCTTTCATATGAAAGCAATTACTCAAATAGTGTTTGAAGGTTTGTATGGAAGCACTATTATTTCCTGAGAAAATAAGATCATCGACATAAATTAAGACATGAATTTGTACAAAACCTCTATGCAACGAGAACAAAAAGTAATCAGAGTATGATTGCTCGAAACCGTATCGCTTTGGAGCACCAGCAAGCTTAGCGAACCAATATCTCGGGGCTTGCCTTAGTCCATACAAGGATTTACGGAGACGACAAACATGGTCGGGAATAGAAGAATTAAAACCAGGAGGCAGCTTCATATATACTTCCTCCTCAAGATCGCCATGTAGAAAGGCATTATGCACATCCATTTGATGCAACTCCCACTGCTTAGCTACTGCAACAACCAAGAATACTTGAACAGTTACCATCTTCGCGACAGGTGCGAAGGTTTCATTGTAGTCTAGGCCTTCTATTTGGTTGTTTCCCAAAATTACAAGTCTAACTTTGAATCGTTCAACAGATCCGTCTGAATGGTATTTGATTTTATAAACCCACTTGCATCCTATGGCTTTCTTGCATGGTGGAAGTGGCTCAAACGTCCAAGTACCATTGCTTTCTAAGGCTTGGATCTCGTGCTGCATTGCCTCACGCCATCTTACATCTTTTGCAGCTTGCGCAAAAGTTCGAGGTTCCATGTTTGTTGTGACAGCTGCCAGAAATTTCCTATGTTTCAGAGAAAATTTTGAACAATCCACATAATCCGCTATCGGATATTGTGTACGTGAGGCATGTGAGAAGTTGGATGAGCTAGGAGAGGGGATCGAATTACAAATTGTATTTGTCGCATAACCGTTAAGACGCGTGGATGGGATTTTCGTGCGTTGACCTCTTCCTAAGCGATCAGCAGTTGGGTCAACATTTGCGTGAGGAAACATCCGTAGCTCCACCAATTTGGTCAGATACAGTGACTTCATCAGTACATACTATAGAGCCACTATCATCATTACTCTCAAACTCTGTCATCAGACTTGCTTCAAACTCATGTGAGGTAGCACCTTGCACTTCCAGATCAGTAGCTTGATACAGAAATTTATTCTCATTGAACACAACATCACGCGATACCAAAAAAGCTCCTAATTCTACATTATACACACGCCATCCTTTTTTTCCAAAAGGATATCCGACAAAGATGCATTTCCGACTGCGAGCAACAAATTTATCCCCTTTGTGATGTTGATTGTGCATGTAACAAAGGCAACCAAAAACACGTATGTGTTCAAGTGAAGGTAGTTTACCATGCAATATTTAATATGGTGTTTTCCCATGCAAAACAAGTGACGGAGTGCGATTGATTAAATATCCTGCAGCTAAGATGCATTCCCCCCCAAAATTCAACAAGAAGAGCAGCTTGAAAACGCAATGCTAGAGCCACATTAAGTATATGCCTATGCTTCCGTTCCACCCGTCCATTTTGTTGAGGTGTGCTCGGACAAGAAGTTTCATGAAAAATACCAAATTCACGAAAATAGAAGCCTAAGCATGTGAATTCTGTGCCGTTGTCACTGGTTTATTAAATTGTTGTCCCACCATAGTTATAAAATTTTGCAAGTTCACAAATACTTCTTTCTTATCAGTCAAGAGATAAAGCCACACTGCACTTGAGCAGTCATCAACAATAGTTAAAAAAATATCGTGCACCACAATGAGACGGGGTTCGATACGGTCCAAACAAATCACAATGAATCAATTCAAAAACATCAAGACTTGTATTATTACTTAAAGGAAAACTTTCTCGCGTTTGTTTTGCTCTTAGGAAAACATCACAAGTTCGATTACACATGCTACTACTTCTTCCAGACTTAACATTTGGAACAAGCTCTACAACCTTAGATGAATGATGTCCCAATTTCTTGTGCCACAAGTCAAACGTGCTTCCACCTCCAGCTTGCATCACTGTTGCAACAACACCCATTCTTTGAAATTAGTAGAGCCCCTCCCTTCGTTCACCCACTCCAATCAGCATCCTCAATGTGGGGTCCTGTATAGCACAAAATTGCTTAGTAAACTGAACAACATAATCAGAATTATCAAGCAATTGTGTCACTGATATCAAATTGCAATGCAAGTTAGGCACATAGAGCACGTTGGTCAGGCTCAATGAATCACAAAGCACCATTGTTCCTTCTTTCGTAGCAACCAAGTGTTTCCCGTTTGGAAGACTCACAGGACAATGTTTCACATCTTGTATATTAGACAAACAGTTCAGTTGTCTAGTCATATGATGAGTGACTCCCATGTCAATTATCCATTTCATTGAAATTTGCTTACCAATGAGTTTTTCGTTTGCCCCTGTCTTAACATTCCGCACAAGATTCAACAACACTTCCCACTGCTCATTACTCAGGTCGTTGACATTTTCAGCAGTGCTATTACTCTCAATTTGCATGGCATTAACTTTCATTGGTCCTCCATGTCCTCTGCCTCCCGAAGTCATCCCTTCTTTCCCTCGCTTAGTTCCTTGTCCAGCACCTCGTGGTCGCTCTCCCCACCATTCGGGATAACCAATCAACTGAAAACAACTATTTGGGTCATGTCCCGAACGATTACAGTGACTGCACAACATGGTCTTGTCTCTTCCTTCATTTTTTCCACGAGTTTGATTTCCCGCCTGGACCGTGAAACTCATCACTTCACCAGTCTCTTCTTTTCCACGAGTTATGGTACACACTCGCTCTTCTTGCACGAGGACAGAGTAAACTCTGTTAAGAGTAGGCAGCGGATCTTGAGTGAGCACATTTGATCTCACTGTTGCATATGTTGTGTCATCGAGTCCCATGAGAAACTGATGCACCCTTTCTTCTTCACGTTTCTTTTCAAGCACAACTCCTATGTTACAAGTGCACAGGCCACACTTGCAAGTTGGTATTTGCTCATAATTTGCCAATTCCTCCCACAACTTTTTCAGCCTACCAAAATAGGTCACAATGGTTGATCCCTTCTGTTTGCAATCTGCAAGTTCTGCTTTCAGTTGTTGTATACGCGGACCATTGACAATTGAAAACCTCTCTTCGATATCCTTCCATAAGTCATGTGCCACCTCCATGTGAGACACGGTGGAACGCAATGATGGCTCGATGGTATTCCTGATCCATGAGACCAACAACGAGTTATTGGCCCACCAATCTTCAAGATCTGGTGAATCATCATCTGGTTTCTTGATCGTTCCATCTACAAAGCCAAATTTCCTTCTGGCTCTCAACGCGGTTCGGAGTGAATGCGCCCATTCATCATAGTTTTCTCCTTTCAATTGGACTTGTGTCACCAAACTTCCAGGATTGTCATTTGGGGTTATGTCGTAGGGAGAGATAGTCTTCCTTGTCTTCCCTCCATCAACAATTTCCCTATTCTTATTTTTTTCTCCACTATCAACAACTTGTTTGTTGTTGTCTGTGTTTTTGATTTCATCTCTAGCCATGAAAACAAGAGACAAAAACAATTTCTTAGACCAGGATTTACTCTGGTACCATAAAGAAACGTATGGAGAAAATTGTCTTATTTGCTATTGATCCTCAATCACATACATATACACAAAGCTATGAACTCTTTCCTAAAATAACTTGTTAAACTTATGCTAGGACAGTCGACTGTCATATAATTCTAACTTATGACAAGATCAAATGTGATCATGCTTGATATGGAAATTCCTAATAAAGTACAAAACAAACAAGGAAAAATGTGTTGTTTTATGACAAAAGAAAAACTAAGAAAATCCTTTCATAATAAATTTTGTAATACATATCGAAACATCATTAGAAATTTGAAGAATAACACTAATACAAGTCACCAATACTAGAGTACCACAAATACATGTCCTTTTCTCTTTATCACATGCGATGTGAATCGTTTGAAAAAAATGGAGAACCGAGAATTATTAGCTAATTAAAGTGATATCAATGACTATTTCACAATTGGTTTTAAGGCGATTTAAATTTTGTTCCTTGTGAATATGAATATAAGTTTTTATCATTGAATTAACACCTCATAAACTTGTGTGAATGTTATAAAATACAAGTATTAAGTCACTTTATATCAAATTAATAGTCTAAAGAAATAGTGTGTACTAAAACAAAATTAATTTTAGAATTTTATTTTCAATTTTAAATATATGACTCCCAAAATTTATGCGCATTTTCTCAACAACCTTTTCCAACTTTAAAATTACTACAGAGAATACAATCAATGACCCCCTTAAAAAAAAAGTTGGTAACACTCTTTTGAACATAAACACACTTCTGTGCTATGACTAATTTGTTCTTTTCTTAATTTTTAAAGAACACGTTTTTCATGAAAGATTAAAATAATTTGTCAAAAGAAATTCAAAAGATTAAAATAACACATTTCTCATAAATTACTCCCTTGTCCCTATTTTGGTTCCTTTGATGTCACCCGTGTTTATATATAATTTAAATGTAAATTGTTAAGTATCTTAGATTTTATTGGATATATACAAAATTTGTTTAATATTTATATTTATTTTAAAACAGATTAAAATAAAAATATGACATGTTGATTGAATGAAGTACATACCCAATCAAACTCAATAGGTATCATTGTGTTAACCTATTTTACTTATAAAAAAACGTGTTAACCTAATTTAAAGAGAAATGATATTTGTACAACTATTTTGTAACAATTTTTGTTACAATTTTCTCTCTCATATTCACATCATGTTTTAGTTTATCTTTATATTGCTTTGGTTTTCATGTCAATACCTATTTTTTATTTGTAAGTTTATAGTTATCTCATAAGTTAACTTGTGCCCTTAAGACACAAGTTAAGTTTAAACATTTATACTTTCAATACAAAATTTATTATTTATTTCCTTTTATAGCTACTTAACTTGTGCCCTTAAGGCACCCTTTAATTTAGAGCACTTATACATAAACCACCTTAGGTGACATACACCTTTTGACACTGACACACAATTATGACACGTGACAAAAACATTGAAGGAAGAGATGAGAATGAGTGATGATGTGAAATTACTAAAATACCCCTAATACATGAGGTGTACATAGGAGATATGTAAAAAAAAGGATGTCTACCTATCTTTTTCCTTAATTTAAAACATAACCATTTTAAACGAGTACTATTGTTAAAGGTGGACTCCTTTTATGATGTTTGCCAATTAGTGGACACCTAATATGCCTTCACACTTCAAAGTTCACACACATTCTCTCTCTTCTAATAAGAAAAAGACGCTTCACACTTTTATGGCTCTTTTCAAACTTTATGTTCTACCCACACACATGTACATGAGTAAGTTTGATTGGGATGGGACCAACCACTTAGAAAAATAGTTAAGCATATGGATCACGAGTTGTTTATTTTTTGGCACATTAGAAAACTTGAGAACCTAAAGCCTCAAAGAAAGAACAAAACATAAACAAACAAATTAAGAAAAATAAATTAAACGGGGAACATGAACCCTTTAACATCATTGAATTTTGAGTGAAAACAAGTTCAAGTAGAATCAGTTCTATAAACAAAATCAATTATTTTTTAAATCATTTAAATATGATAAAATCAATTCTAAAATTTTTAAATTCACTTTTAACCCTTCAAAAATCAAATTAAACACATGCTAATAATCATCTTTTGCAGTTCTAAATAATAATGAAAACAACTGTTTTTTTTCTTTTTATAAAGTATACCGACTTTGATTATTTAATATTCTTTTTTTGGTAAGAAAGCTAACAATACAAACATAAAAAAGAAACAAAAAGCAGGAAGAAATCAGAAAATCAAGCTCTAGGGAAGAAAGTTTCCATAGCGTCAGCTTTAAGCAAGTTGAGAAGATCCTGAGGGGCGGACCGATGTAGAACGAAATCAGAATCAGAAGACGCCCCTAGCTTGGCCATGTAATTGGCACATTGATTACCCTCTCTGAGAGTGTGTTGGATAATGAAATTGCGAGAAACCATGGCATCTTTGATATCTTGTACAAGTACAACATAAGCGTGGTACTTGGAAATGTCACCTGTGATGAGGTTAACGGAAAGTTGAGAGTCTGTGTAGCAAAGCAACTCATCCAACCCATGTCCAGAGCTAACCGCAGTCCTTTGAAGATAGCCGTGAGCTCAGCCATAAAAATGCAGTTCGAGCTTGGGAGGTAACCGGAGAAGCCTGAGAGAAAGTACCTTGCGCTATTACGGATTAAGCCACCTGATTATTTAATATTCAATATAACTTTCGTTTCAATTGTAACAAAAGATTATCTTTTTCTGTGGAAAAGTTCGGTAATTATTATTTTAAGTATGGACAGTTCCTCAATTTAATGTTAATATGAAACAAACCATTTTTTTTTGTGTGGCGGGGAAAAAACATGCTTTTTTTGGACAAAGAGACCATTTCACCAGTTGAGTCACATGTGTGCTGCCTAACTTATTGATTTCTAAGGATTTTCCACAAATTGGTGGTCAGTGGTGAGAGATATAATCCATACAAATCTTTCATTTTTTCAGTCGATCTAATCTATTAGTTCGAGGGTCCATCTACTTTATGAAAACATTGTGCTTTTATTTTAAAAAATGTGTTTCCATTTTACCTTGACGATAACTTTTGAAGTGAATTATTATGATGGAGAGAAGATGAAATGTTAGTTAAAAATGATGTATTTTTAAAATAATGAAAACAATTTTTTGATATTTTCACTGTTACCAAAAATGTATATAATCACTCACATCAAAGGTCTATTATCTTTAACAAGTAAAGACATCAAAAGTCTCTTATATGTGTCCATTAACAAGTAAAATTAACAATTAATTATATGTGCTCGTTAACAATTAATTATTGTAAAAAAAAGGAGAGTAAAATTAACACAAATTTTAGAAAATGAAAATAGAATACGTATGCACAAATAAAAAAGTCTTCGCGAGCTTAACTTAGTTGGTAAGAACAATATACACAATTGTTAACTTCGATATTATTATTTTTTGTATAAAGAAAATAATCTATTTTTTTAAGGGAACTTCAACAATCAATTATTTCTAATTAAAAAGTTTTAAAAAAATTAAAATAGAAAATATTTTCACAAAACAATCTCTTAATATTTAGAGCACTGTTATTTTAACAACCAAAAACTAACAACTTTCCACACGCCATATCTTTTCCCTTGAGCAATTAAGCCTGACACGCTTTCCAAGATTCGAAAGAATGATTAAAAAATCTTGATTTGTACCCTTAACCGTAGGAACATACGGTGCGAACAACCTTTAGGTTGTTCATTTATCATTTCCCTAATATTTAAATTTTAGCCTCACTATTTTTGAAGACCTTTATTGAACAAACTACCATTCCGAATGTTAGTCTCCAGTTGTGACTGTGAGGGTGCATTGTGTAAACTATCGCTGTATTTTTAGTGTGGGATAGAAGAAGTCCATTGGAGACATTCTATATTTAGTTCGGAATCGTAGTGTTAAATTGCATGAGCAACTTTTGTGATATTCTAAAAGGGTTCATCCCTATTCATGGTTAAGACTCTTTACCCCTCCTCAAATATGTGTCTTGTGTGGGTGGATTATGGATAGAATCCACGACTCTTCCCACAAACTTAGCTTTTGTGGCAAATGAACACATGAGAATGACGTTAGCTAATAAGTTGATTGATAGCTAAAAAGTTAGATTATAACTGATGGCTCATATCTAATAGCTTATATCTGAAAAGTTTACTTATTAAAAATAACGTGTTTGGTAAAATTAGCTGTTGAAGTGATTAGTAAATATAAAATGACATGTTTTTTTTTTTATAAATTACATACACATTTTTTTTACTTATTTATTTAACTTTGAATATTTGAATTTATTTTAAATTACTTTCATCTCCAAAATGATAAATGCTTTTTATGAATTCAATTGATATTTTTTATTTCACTAAAATGGTTTTACTATTTGTTGTAGATTTTATTTAAAATTATATATTATATTATATGAATTAAAAGCAAGTTAAAAAAAGAAAAGAAAAAAGAACAAAGAAAATATATGGATAGTAACGTGCAAGTGGCTAGTTGCAACGAAATATAAAAAGCGGATAGTTTCTGATTTTTTAAGATATAACAAGGTGGGTAGTTACATATGATTTTAGGTAGTTTTTTCTTATTAAAAATAATAAAATAAAATTAATAATGTTAAAATTCGAAGAGAATATAAAAAACTATTAGCTATATGATTAAAAGCTACTTGAAATAGCTTCTCAAAAAAAGCTTTAAGCTCATGAGAAAACCTTGCTACCAAACACATCAGCTTTTGATTCAACAAGCTTATAAGTTAATTCAAGAAGCTATAAGCTAACTTCTCGTCGTTACCAAACACAACCATAATCAGAGTGAGTCTATGTGATTCTAACAAAAACTATACTTCTATACATTGTAGCTTTAACAAACTCAAGGTGCAATCTTGATGTTGCTAAACTCACTACTCATCCAAACACATAAGTGGATGTATGTCATGTTGCATTGCATATATCAAATCCACACTAGTTTTCTGTAGTCAAATGTATGCATAAATCCAATAAGGGAAGAATATGACTTCCAATATACTACTTCTCATCAAATTAATGATTCTGGCTGAAGCCAAATGTGCTCGAATCTCTGTTTCATTTTCCCTTATTTTTGTTGAAAAAATAATTCAGAATGATTGGGTTCGGGTGATAAGTTGGAAAGCTGTTAGTAAAATCACAAAGATGTCTACCATTGCAACTTACAAGCAAGAGTGATAGTGAATATAACACTTGTGTACTTCAGATAAATAAATAATATATCAAAAAGAAATTCCAAACTCAGATCAAGACTACCAAAATAACCTGATGCAAATAACAATTTGGCACCTTATAAATTATATGTTTCTCTTTCGTGGATAAGAAAAGCAAAAGAGAGTACAAGATTTGTCGAAGACTAAGTAAGTCATCATGTGTTTCCAACTCCAAGTTTGATACTTATGTTTGGCTGGCTATAACCAACCGCAACTATAGTGGAGTACTTGGCAATGAGACGAGACTGTTAGTGTGAAGCCATACCTTACAATCACCCACAAAAATGTCGTCAATCTTTGTTAGTTGTTTGGTCTTGACATTGTAACTAAAATGCATGGTTTCCCTACTTGTTACAGATGTATTACTTCTTTTCAATAGAGATGCTCGAAAGATAATTTTGATGGTTGATCCAGAAACAAAACACCACACACAGAATATGAATCTCATGGCCGCAAAGCAGTCGCAAAATCAAAAGGTCCCATCTCATGATAAAGAGACCATTTTCCTAACTCAATCCAAAACGTAGATTTGAAATGTTCTATAAAATGCACCATTATCCACTATGCAAGAAAGGTGATTTCCCATCCTTAAAAATTTTGCATCTGGATTAAGACCCATTAACACAGGGGGAAGTGAATATTCTCCTGCGATATTTTCCTTGTCAACATCCATCACTGTTATTCCCTCTATAGTTATCCAGTAAAGATAACTGTCTCCATTATAAAGTAGTTTCCAGCAAAAATACCATTCACGAGGAGCTTCTTTTCTAGCTATCTCTTTCCGTGAGCTATCTACTTCAATTCTAAGCACATAGAAAACATACCAATAAGCACCCGAAACCGCTAGGATATCTACAAAAAACAGCTTGAATTCATCAGTGTGAGGAACACGTGCTATAGTCAATTGACACTTGTGTTGTTCCGATCGTTTCAGTGAAATCGGTAAAGAAGGAATTTTGAGCCAACACTTGAGGATGGGGTTCACGATGAAAATTTGTCTAGGACCATGACAAAGTAGCAATATTCCATCACAATTATCGACAATGTTTCCCATTTTTATAGGTGTTCCTAGCTAAGACCTTTCAAATTCAAATAGACCATTCACATCATCTTTAATATCCAAGAAATAAGAATTATTTTGATGCTTGCAATTTTCAACATATAGACCAGGTTTTGAACGTACACGATGTAGGCACGCTTCGGCAAAAAGGGAGCTGCGAATAGTAGTAGCCCAAGGTTTGCAAACATACCTTGCAGAGTTATGCAGACATTTAACAGGGAGAAAACTAAGGATATCAAACATCAAGTCTTCAGGGATTAACAACTTTGAAATCACTTTACAACTCTTACTACTATAGGAATTTTGCTCCATATTCTTCATGGAATGATCATCGTGTGACTTAGAGTTTGAATCAGAGCAACTGCAGTTCTTTATGGATTTATATCTTCTACCCATTATCAATTAATCAAATTAACGTTGTCTTGCTTCAATCACTGCATATCATATCAGCCCAAACAAACATCACATTAGTTAAACCATCAATAATATGAAAAATATACTTTGTATAGAATCTGAAACTACAATGACTCTAACGATAATCACTTACACTTGCATAGTTTGGATTTTCTATATGCTGCAAGAGTTTTATAATCTTGCTTAACCAAAGGATGAATTCATAAGAAACATGCCATATTTTTCGAAAGTGTAAGACAGAAACTAAAATAGAAACTTACATAATAAAATCAACAACTCTCTTGTACTCTCGATGATGCAAATGACTCAATTGGAATCTGCTTAGTCCTTAGATTCAAGAATTGAAAAAACGAGAGGATCTATGTTAAACATTTGAGTGAATGTGCTGCTCAAGTATATGTAAGCACATGCATGATGCATATTATAAACTGATATTTTTTTAATTAATTATAGCAGAGTCTTATATATTGTAAATTAATCTTTTACTATATGTTACTATTTAGCAGTGTATAGTTAAACAATGAGAAAAAATTAAACATAGTACATGGATATATAACTTGGACATAAACTGACATTAACATAACATGCAGATCACATGAACACAAACCCCCTATTAAAATCAAAAACTTATTTAACCCTCCTTCAAAAAAGAAAAGAAAAAAAAAACACTTACTTAACATCTAAAATATTTCAAAATTAAAATTGAAACTTGGTATTTAACACAGAGGTTAAATTTGCAGTTCACATACAACAACAAGAAGAAGCCAGCATCGATAAAATAAGAAAACCGTTTAGTAAAAAAAATCGAGATTTAAAGGAAAAGAAAGCATAATTCACCTATAAATAATCGCTGTTCCCGTGCAGAGAAGGTTAAAGCTCATAAGATTTATTGGTTTTCTTTACCTATTTATAGGTATGTTTTTTGCGGGCGGGCTCAAAGCCCATGAGCTTTTTTCCCCTTCTTATATAGGTGCGTTAAAAGTAAACTAGTGGGGTGTATATAACAATCATCATCTTTTCCTCTTAAGAGTTAAAAACTAAGATGGGCCCATTATTATCGGGCCCAATACAGTGTGTAATGAACTACGTTGACGGTGCCATGCTCTTCCCTTCTCCGCCAGATCGACCAAGAACAACAGCTTCTTCGCATTTTCACCCTCTTCTGTAAGTCTTTCTCTCTCGTGAATTTCTTTGTTTTCAGCTGAAATATTCGTTTAACCTAAGTTTGTTTCAGCTCATTACTTCAATTGCGTGTAACAATGTGTGTTTAATTGAAGTTTGATTTTGTAGGTTGAAGAATTCAACATGTGCCGGCAAAATTCACCGGTGCATAATTCCGGTGAAGAAGAAATTACAGCTGATGAAAGTCTTTTGATTTATTGCAAACCTGTTGAGTTCTACAATATTCTCTATCGTCGTTCTCTTCACAATGTATAATATTATTATACTTTCATTATTACTTCCTAATCAGTATATGCTTGTTTTAACTTTGAATTAAGCTCCATAGTATCCATTTATTGTTTTTATTTTTCATGTGTTTTGGTAGTTTAAATATTGATAATTGATAATTTTATGATTAAGGTATTAGAAACATTGGTGAGCTGAACTTGCTATGATTTGAACTGAATGCCGAGATGAGATATGGTTGACTGATTTTTTTATTTTTTTTTATTTTTATATTTAAACATATTTTTTTGAATCGGAATCATCGTTGGGGCGTGTCCCCATGCAGACAACGTAAGACTAATATCAGCTTGCCCAGGGGCCAAGTAAAGTCTGGCCAGCACATTTTTTAACTCTGCGGGAATCGAACCTGGGAGTACTAGGTCGTTTCCCCAAGTCCTAAGGCAGGTTACTCCACTGAGCCGAGCGGTGTTGGTTGATATTAAACATGTGAAGCGGTTTTTATGCGATTCTACATTTGAAAGTTGCTCTTAAAAATTGAAATTAGCTTTTTTTAATATAAAAGATATGTTGATTGATACTATTTGGAATTCATTTCTCTTGCAGCCTACTTTTCTTAAGAGATGTTTGCGCTATAAAATAAAAGCAAAGCAAAAAAGGAGGTAAATATTCCTTTGAATTGTTATATACATGTATTATAGTTATTTCATTTAGTTTTTAGTTTCATCATTCAATTTGTTGAAGTACACTACCCTGTATACCATTTCCTTGCTCTTAAATTGTTTGATTCAACATGATTTTTAAGAGTTATACTGATAGAAATTAATTATTTGGGGATACATGAATTGTAATATATCTATCTACTTTTTTTGGTAATAGGAGAATCGATACAGAAAAAAAGGAATTTGATTTGTGAGGATTGAGAATCCGACAATAAGAGAAATAAATGCTACAAACGAAAACTATTTAAATACCGACAAAACTTAATTACAGTTCCTTATGTTCTGATATTACTGTTCACCAATAAACTAAGGACACGTGTCATGTATTATCTTTTAAAAAAAAAAGAAAACCCCCACAAGTTGTATTTGCAGAATCATCACTGCTTCGTTTCCTTGTACCATTGTATGAAAATTTTAATTTAGACTTGGCTGACTTGCAATGAATACCAACCCTTGATGGAAAAGAAAAAGTAAACGTGATGCTGCAGAACTAGGAATTGTGTGAAAACTCACTTTTGACTATCAAACCAGCAAACGTACGATAGACGACGACTTGCAGAAGAGAAGACTTCAATCTGGGTGGCAGTCTGGGAAGTTGATGGGGGGCAGTGGTAATTTGGGACTCGCAAGAGAATGACACCTTTTCTGTTTTTCGATTCCGGCACGAAATGTGAAATTTCGATTCACCATTCACGGGCGGCATAGGTTTCCCTTGTTAGAGGGAAATCACAGTACACGTGTCCGTAATTTATTGGCGAACAACAGTAATAGGACCCAAGGCGCCGTACTTAAGATTTGTTCATTAAATAATTCACAATTTATTAGTTGAAAAGAGAAACTAGCCTCTTTGCATATTGAATAAAGATTCACCATTTTCAGATATCTATCTTGTGTAATATGCAATGCTTCATTAGGGGTGGTAAGGTGAAGTTTTGAGTCTACATGCCGAAAAGAAGTAAATGTCTCACTGAAGAAAGATGTTAACATTAGGACAAGAAGTAAACAGTAAATTATTTGGCTATTTTACTTTAATTACAAAACTCTAGACTGAAAGTTGCATTTTGTCCCTAGTCTCAAATACTGTCCAAGCAATTATTTAGCATACCATGATGTCTATTCTTCATCAGCTGATGATTTTTGCATGCTTGCCTGAATAACAATTAAGAAAGAAAATGTTCTGCTATGCTTTATCCTTGCGTTTCTTGTTGATTGTATTTATTGTTTTCCTTATTTGGTGGCAATTGTTTGGTGGCTTTCTGTTTTGAAGGTTGCGAGCAGGAATTGTGGTTTTCAACTATAGGGACTGTTACAATGCGCTTCGAAAGACTGAAGGTACACCATCTTATCAAATTGTCACCAACTATGTTCAACATTACATCTTACCACTACCTTCCTATAATAAGTACAATTTTTAAGAGCAATCAAACTAGTAAACAATTTGGTAATGTTTTTATTCTCGATTCCAACTTCCTTCCATAGATGCTTATGGCTGACAGTTTTCAAGTGCAGATAAGATAAGATTTTGTAAACGTTACTCTTTTGAGCCGGCATTTTTTAATGCTCTTTTTTTTTGGGTGATCTGTCATGTTATTCTCCTTTTTTGTTATGGTTTCTTATTAAAAAAAAACAATTTTGACCGTACTGATACATTTCTGTCTCTTTCCAAATGTAGTGACTGAAGACTTTTCTTGTCCATTTTGCTTGATGCAGTGTGCGAGTTTTAAGGTATATGCTGTGATTTGTACTACAGTAATTGCTTTTTTCATTCATAATTTGATAATTTGGGAGGTTGTTGTCTTGTCTCTTTTTTCTTTGTTAGAAGTTAAAGAGAAAACTTCAAAAAACTGTTTTTCATGGAAATGTATTGAATTTCAGTATTTTATGTACTCATTCTCTTGTTTGGATGGCAGAGTCTACGTAGTTTTTTTTATCGAAAAAAGAAAAAAAGAGTCTATGTAGTTTGTGTTGGGTTCTACTGCGAAGATAATTAATTTTGAATAAACTGGTTTTGTAATATTCTCGTTCGTTGAAAGTGAGTTGAACTAAAAGTGTTCTATGTTTGGATTTATTCACGTAAGAGTGAGTAGAACAACACATTTGTGGCTAAAATTGATTGCTCTTCATGGAAGGTCTGAATTCCAACTACAAGTGTTAGAATCTATTTTGGAGGCTAAGAAGTTCTACTTGAGAACACCCAAACATGTTAAGTAACGATCTAAATCAAATTTATTTTTCTAAAACCGCTTTGACCATTCACAAAAATGAATTCTTACATGCATGGAGTATTATTTTGTTGTGGTAATGTTGATTGGATACATAACTTCAATACATTTTGTTCGTCTCAACCTGCTCATCTTATGTTGAAATAATATTTTCCTCATTTGTGCTATAATTGAACAAAACAAATCGATTATGACTTGCTTAACACACTTTGTTTTAGCTATTTGTTCTGTTCAGTTTTTTTACTAGAGCTATATGAACTTATCTGTGAAGTTTCACCTTTTCTCCTAATCAATAGATAGTTTCGTTCTCTGTTTTCTTTGGCAGTTTAACCAACCTCAGTTTGTTTGTGCAGGGTTTGCGATTTCATCTTTGTGCATCACATGATCTATTCAACTTTGAGTTCTGGGTATGCAGCTGTACCTATTAAGTCAACTTTTTAATATTCTATTATTTCTGAATGGTTATTTAACTAGTTCCATTTTTAGGTTACCGATGATTACCAAGCAGTGAACGTCTCTGTAAAAACTGACATATTGAGATCAGAGGTCAGAACCTTCTCAGACTGGACTTGTGGTGAATTAATTTGCTCAGGGATTGTAAATCATATGAAGTTAGTCCTGAATGTTGATAGGAGTAACTCATTGGTATTATTGAAAAAACTAAGATCTAGCCTATTAATACATTATATTTCCCATGTATGATGTTAGCATCTGTTCCTGATGAATTCATAGAATGTATATCCCATAGAATATGATTTTTATATGGCATCTTTTTGCACTGCCATAGGGCTGTGACTCTGACCTTACTATGGGATCTATTTCTCATGCCAGGATCAGATGCATATCATGTTTATCTTATCCTTTGCCCAATGTATTCTTATAGGTGTTGGGCAAAGGTTGTACAGAACGCTCAGGTTTAAAGATGACCTAGCATTAGTCTTTTTTTTTTGGTGGTGGCGGGGGTTCGAACCCCGGACCTTGCATATTTTATGCATTGTCCTTACCAATTGAGCTAAGCTCACGAGGACAACCTAGCATTAGTCTATCATGCCTTGAAATTTTCAACAGAATATTTGTCTCAAATGTGTTGCTTATGTTACTGAGATTGAATGATGGAATTTCCTTTTTGAATGACTACTTGATTGGGATTTCATTTGAGGTGTATGATTTGTTTTTGCTATTTTTTATTTTTTTTATTTGTTAACACGTGTGGCATATCTATATCTATGCAGAATGTTGCTGATGGAGTAATTCCACAATCACAAACCTTCTTCTTCTGGTTGGTTGTCTATATCTAGTTAAAGCAGCCATTGATCAATTTATATAATTTTAAGATGATTGACTTTAAGCTATTTAACAAACTATACAGTTCAAGATCTCGAAAGCGTAGACCGAGAGGCTCCGTTCAAAATGGGAAGCATGCCAATGTAAATTTCCTGAAGTTGGATTCACCAGAAGGCATACAGAACGGGGTTCTACAGAAAGACAACGGTATACATTGTGCCTTCCATAAGTATGATTAGAAACAGTTTTAGAGACATTTTTAGGGGGCCTAAAGCACATAACATTTGCCAAGATGCAACACATTGATATTTGTCTTTTACAGCATACTTTTAGAAGAGATTGTTTGGTCTATGATAGTTTATAGAAGGAAGAAGAGTACTGGATGCAAATTTTTTTGGTTCTAACCAGTAAGAAAATAAATCGGGAAAGGCTGTTCTTTTCTGTTGCTGGATTTTTGGTAGAGAAAAAAAGTTTGGGATGCAATGTGGTTGTGGCTGTGTTGGGGCTGGGGGGGTACGTGTGAGCTTGGCTAGATTAACTTAATACCTTCATATAATCTATCTATTAAGATGCAAAGTGGTATACAGTATTCAAAGTGGAAACATCCCTCTTATCTCCCTTTCAAAATAAAAAGGTGCAAGTTGATGTAATTCATTTGCTGTTGTTTATAGGAGAGGGACAAATACTTAATCTTTTTTTCTTCCAAGTTTGTTAATTGAGAGTAATGTCTATACAATTCATTCCCCATAAAGTCTTTGTGAAATAGACTGAAATTCTAAAGTTATTTGTAGATATCCTGTCCAGTAAAGGGGATAATATGTCAAGAGCATCTCGTAGTGAGAAGAATTTGCAGAATGAGGGAAATGGTGGGGTAAAATTTGGTCCTGATCATCCTAGTGCCATGGATTACGTGGAACATGTTGACTCTAGTTTTAACATTCCAGGTGCTTCAATTGCCATGCCCCAATCTTCTGAGGACCCTGAATGTAGCAAATCAATATATAAAAGTGATCCTGCTCTGCCTGCTAAAGCAAAGAAGTTAAATGTGGACCGTTCAGACTCAAAAAAGTATGTTGACTATGTTCACAAAGCCTTGTTATTTCTTATTTTATATTTTTGAAGCTATAAACTTCAGTTATAACTTCTAAATGAGTTTATCATACTCGACTATGTTTTAGATTCTCTTTTATTTATTTTATTTCTGTTGCTGCTTAGTTGTTCGTTTATTGAATTTGAAATATAAAGTAACTAGTCTCTATCAGTGTTTTAATAACCGGACCGGAGTTCGAGCCGATGATACCTCTAGGTCATGGTTCGTTTAACCCTGGATGACTATCAAGTGAATAAAAAAGTAAGAAAAAAAAAACGGTTGAACCAACAGCGGTTCCATCCGTTTCATTTATATTATGTTCGAATGGAATTGAACCAACCGACAAATTGGCTGGTTCCCTGTTCAACCAGTCGAATTGGACGGTTGTGTATGACTTTTAAAACCTTGGTTCCTTTCTATGTCACATGCATGTGTAGTTGCTGATAGATGTGGTAACTTTTGAAGCGTCAAGTTGTATTGATTTAAATACTAAACACATGTTTTACATGCGTATATCATATAAAATAATGCAAAGCTGAATACCTGTTTGAGTTGCACAATTCTTGTATTGTATTTCTGTCAGCCATGTTGTGATTGAAGTTTCTTACTGTTGCATCATCAGATATATGTTTTTTTTAAAGAACACCTTTTAAATTCTGTAATCACCGTGAAATATTATTAGATTGAGACAGTTGAGTCACAACCATCCTTTTTTTTTTTCTTTTTTTCCAATCTTATGAAGTCCTGATATGCTCATTTTTGTCAAAATTGTTTCTCCAGTCGTATGCTCCTGCAGAAGAGGCAGTTCTTTCACTCACACAGAGTTCAGGTAATTAATTTTCTTAGATCTCTCTGATTTTTTATTCACCTAATGTGCTTTCTAACATGCTTGGTGTATGGACTATTTTATGTACAAGTTAATTTCTATAAGTGAATTACAGATTCTTTTGATTTGATAACTGTAGAGACCCCTTGCCTTTTCGGTTCAACAGTTATCTGGCATCTCCATAAATGGATTTAATACTAAACTGTTAATCCTCTTTCTGTAATTACCATTATGGATTTAATACTAGACTGTTAATCCTCATTTTGTAATTACTATTAGCTTTTAGAAATTTTATTTCATTTTATCTCTAACAAACAAGAGTGCATGGGGTCAATATTAACTGACGTGCTACTGGTTTTCATGTGTTTAGGATTAATTAGATAATATATGGATTAAATCCATATAAGTTGCATATTGTCTAGCTTTAGCACTTTATATGAGTTAGTAATATAATGTATTTGATTTGTTTCTGAGTCCATTGCTCATTTTGTTGTGTTAATGAAGCCCATGGCACTAGAACAAGTGTTATCAGACCGTGATAGTGAAGATGAAGTTGATGATGGAGTTGCTAACCTGGAAGATAGAAGGGTAAGCTTAAAATATATTTCAAATTCTGTTTTTCTTTGGCATATTTCAAAATAATGCATTTAAATTTTAGATTGTTACTTCTGGGCATGTTTTATACAATGAACATGGACATGTGAGTTTGACTCGCAGTTTACTGATAAGTGGGCAGGTTTCTCAAGCTGCACCATAGTATTTAAATAGATGTTATACTTTGTAAACAACCTTGAATAATAGATAGGTATTGTAGCAGCTCTTTAATCGGAGTGGTAGACACACATTGGTCAAATTTTGTAATAAATAACGTGTGTTCTCTGTTTGCGTTTTCCATGCCTTTTTTACTTTTGCATCAGGGCTGCTGATCTAACAAACACAACATGATCACATATAGTATAGCTCTCCGGCTCTTGATTACAATGTTGAAATTACGCTGTTTCTTTTATTTTCTTAAAATTCCCTGTTCATTTTGATCCCTTTCTGTTCTTGTAATTCCTTAAGATCTTGTACAGTTTACTATTGGATATTTAAAGTGCAACCGATTTAACACTAATCACTGTTGTTTAATGTTGCAGATGCTTGATGATTTTGTGGATGTTTCCAAAGATGAAAAGCAGCTCATGCATCTCTGGAACTCTTTTATGAGGAAACAAAGGTGACCACTGATGGCGACCATATTAATATTTTATTTTTGTTTCTTTTCCCAACGGTTTCTGCAGGATGAGTTAAACAGAGTTCTGTACCATGTGCATGATTATTGTTGATATCTTGTGTTTTTTTAACTGTGGTAGGGTACTGGCTGATGGTCATGTTCCGTGGGCTTGTGAGGCATTTTCCAAGCATTATGCAAAAGAGCTGAATTCATCCCGAACTTTATTTTGGTACTCATTCTGCTCCTTTCTCCCACTAATAGTTCTCTAATTTCTGTAGTTTCCCTGCTAAAAGGATTTGTTCTGAAGATAATAAAAAACAAGCATAGATATTGATCCAAAAAAGTGGCATTTTTATCATTTAAGAGAACAAAAATCCAATCTCATATGCTTAGATAACTCTTGTCTCGTTATATGAATTAACAATATGTCAATTGCCAACCACTTGAAAGTTTACATATTATTTGCATTTATTTTTTTGGAAGGATCTTATTTACAATTTTTTCCTTTAGTTTTTGTTTGCTGCACATCTCATCTTATTGAACTTTTTGTATATCCTCCCTCATACTCAGGTGTTGGAGATTATTCATGGTGAAACTTTGGAATCATGGGCTTCTTGATGCATCTACAATGAACAACTGCAGTATAATATTGGAAAACTACCAAAACGGGGGATCGGACAGTGGCACAAATTGAAGACCATCTGTCTCAGCCACAACAATAGATATAATCTTCCTTGTCTTGTATTTGTAACAAATTGTACACTATTGAACAATGTATGCTATTAAAATATTGGGGGTGGGGGACTTCTTTTAAGTTATGTTTCGTACTGCTGAGTTATGTCTAAGTTATAAAACTGAACAAAACAAATTATAATTATAAAAATGTATACAGTACAGAAGGTTTACAGCATCTGCATGGAAAAAGGTTTTGTGACAATTTTTCTCTTAATTTTAATATGACGGTGAAATTTTTATAAAGTTGTCATCTTCACACTATTGGTGATTTACTTTTGCATTAGATCCAGTATATTCTGATTTACAAATGGAAATCTAGAAATTATATTATTAATATTTTGGGTTTATTTCATGACGAGAATAAGAGAAAGATAAATAAATTTTGATAAAGATATGATCATCATACGGTAAACTTTTATACTTTTCTGAATTTTATACAGTTTAGTAGTCTAATAACATGACTGCAAAATTACAACTAATTCACTTTACACTCACCAATAAAAATACCGTATATCCTATGATGTTTTTAAATTTTAGCAAAATTTCATTAAAAAATGTCGTATACGATTAAGTAAAATAAAACTGACGTTAGAACCATATATTTGCATAATTTTTAAAATTGAGAGACTCTAACTTAAGAACCAAAAATCCCATATTGCTAAAAAAAAAAAGAGCAATCAACCTTAAATTTCTAATTTTAATTTTTTATTATTCTTAAATATAATTCGTTTTTATAACATTAAGTTATTCTTACTCAACTCTAACCACATTATAAAATAAGTTATGATAAATATAATTGATTTCTCCTATTCGTAAAACCTAACTCAATTGACAATAACGATATTGATATGTTGAATGTTTTTACTCTGATTCAAAGTCAGAACCTCACAATTGTATGTGCGAGTTTACGATCGTTTACCACTTCATTTACTTAAGACAAAAATTGTTTTCTACTTTCCTTTTTACCAAACAACTAATGAGAAAATTGTTTAATAGTTTAAATCTTCCTCTATCTATTTTATCGTGACTGAAGTCTAGTTTTTACCAATACCAATTGTTCTAAGTTTGTGACACACATCCTTAAAAAAAAAAAAAAAAAACCCATTACTTTTAAACCAACCGCGCGTTCCGTATAAAAACAAACGCGCCTCAAAAAAACAAGCGCCAATTCTAAACCGCGAAATTTCAAAATTTCAAAGCATCAATTCTCAGGTACCCTTCTTCATATTCCTCTAACCTCTTTTCATTTTCTCTCTTTTCTCTTTTAGGTTCCGAGTTCGATGCCGTCGTCGCCTTCGTGCCCTTCTGGTTTGTATCCATATCTTACAATAATAAAACATGGAAAATGCAATTAAGAATCTATAATTTTGAGGGTTCTAATTTTTAAACAATAAAACCTAAAAACTTATTTCCTTTTGATTTTTCTGTTTTGTGTTTTTGTTCTTCTTAGAGCTTCCTGATGTTGGGAATTGGTTCTCAAGCTATGAATATCAATCTCCCAATCTGGATTCAAATTTCACTCTCGAAGAATCAGCCTTCAAAATACAAGAATCTCAGCAAGATGAAAAGAAGGAAGCAGATTTTGATAAGGCTAGGGTTCAAGATGAAGGGGTTGTTAGAGAGAAGCTAGTGCAATGTGGTGGAGCTTGTGTTAAAGATGATAATCATAAAGAGGACCCATGTTTGAACAAGGTGAATAATATATTACTCAATTTTTTGTTTGTTTTTGAATCTGATACATTAATGCAAATAAAAATATTGAAAGAATCTTATGATAATAATTATAGATTTTTTTTAAAGATTTGCTTTAGGCTTTAGCTATATGTTGAGATTAGTTACATCATCTAAAACTTTCAAAAGCTCCTTTATTTAATTTCTTTATGTTGAACTGTAGACTTATAAAGACACAAGCTTTTATAAGGGTTCATAAGCTTATTTTGATTAAAAATATTTCATAAACCACAGAAGCGAATCTCAACTAGTCTAAAGGAAGTATAAAAAACAAAAATTCAAGTTATAGTGTTAATTGGTCATAGTTACTTTCAGGGTCATCAAATTTCTGGACCCGGCTCCCTCTGCGGTCAATATTCCCTGCATTGACACATTCGGGACATCAGTGGTCGTTCTATTTGACTGAACTGTCTAGATTCAATCTCAATATTTAAAATTATAAAATCAAAATTAAAATTTTTAATTTCTTCATGTAGGCTTACAAGGATACAAGATTCTTATAAGGGTTCATAGTTTATTTTGATTAAATATATTTCATAAACTATAGAAGCTAATCTACACTAGGCTAAAGAAAAAAGAAAAAGAAAACTCAGGTTATGGTTGGTCATATTTTCTTTGAGAGTCATCAAAGTTTTGCTCATAGGGATATTAAGATTTTATAGTTTAATGTCTGATTATGTTGTTGCGCTTTTATTTTTCTTGCAGAATCTGGATTCTTGCAGCTCATGCACACAATTCTCTGGTTTGTACTTTCCATGCTTCTTTTAGATTTCCTTTGCTAAAAGTATCTATAATTTGGCTGACAAGAATACTTCTATGCAATTCTTTATAAAATGTGAAATATTCAATTATTTCAACTAACCAACAATGATTACCTTGTGTGTGTTTTTTGGAATTCAGAGCCTCCGGATATCAGAAACTGGTTCTCTAGCTACATTTATGAGTCTTCAACGTTTGATACAAGTGGTCTATTGAGTAATGAAGAAGTTTCTGAAGGGAATAAGTGTGAAGAGGAGAGGTTTGATTTTGAAGTCGTTAATAAAGACGAAGTCAGGTCTGAGAATGTGCCCCCGAATGTTTGTGTTGAACACAATGGCTCTTTCAATAAAAACATGGAGGTAAAATAAAAAATTCTGATTTCTCTAGTGAATCTCTGTTATAGAATTAATTATAAATAATACAACTTTAGTTAATGATCAATGGTCCTAAATTCTGATCATGCATATTTGTAATATGGTGATGAACATTTTGCTCAATTGCACCTAGAAGTAGATTAGATAGTTAGTTGATGATCTGATAGGATATTGTTTACTTTGCCAAGGCTCAAAGGTAAACATTTATGTTCACTTGCACCTAGAAGTAGATCATTCAGTTAGTTGATGATGACATGAATGGATACTGTTTACTTTGTGAAAGTTCATAGGAAGAAAGTTTGACTAATATATGACTCAAAATAAATGTTTTTCTTTGGTATTGAACAATGACAGGGTGATGGTAGTACTGGAATGAAGAAAAATTTAACTATTGCCAGTACTTCCCATTTGGAAAAGATTTTGCAGCCATGCATGCAAGATAAGGCACTGCAACACAGTCATAATTCAACCACGCATAATGAGCCGGTGAACCGGAATCATGGAACTCCTGGTTGTAATGGAGAAGCACATTTAATGTCATTGGACACCGATACAAGTGCAATGAGGCCTCCAAAGCTAGTACAAAAGCATGCTACTGCCGAAGAAGCGAAATCAAAAACTGAAATCAAAGCTGAGGAGCCTGACATCAGCACATGTTTAGCTAAAAGCTTCTCGGAAAGAAACTCAACTTGTACAAGAAATAATGAAAATGATGGTTTTGTTACAACGAGGAAGAACATTTTCACTAGAGAAAATAATGGAAATTCTTGGAAGAAACCAGAAAAGACATTATTGCAGTGTTCAACAAGTACAGGAACAGTTCCATTGTCATGTGAAAAGAAGGGTGTTCCAAAGAGAAAGGCATTGACAGAAGCAACCAATCTTCAACAGTCCAATGTCATGGAGATTACAGGGAAATGGCAATGCCCACAGAAACGTAAATCTGATCGTGGGCCTCCTTTGAAGCAACTTAGGCTTGAGCGATGGGTTCACAAGGTTGGAAATATCTCTCCTCATTGACATAGTTGGCTCATGTCCTAAATTCTATAACATATTATTTGTCCATAAACGTAATAGTACTATAACATTAGGAAATACAAAATTGCTGAAATATTAGAGGTGTATTACATAGACTATCTTGTATTACTCATGCAATTTGGTTCAGAGAGTTGCGGTAGTGTCGTTTGTAGAATAATTTTTTTTATTACTGACCGTTACTCAATTTTGATTAGCATCCATAGAATTGTTGAATCTGCATGGTTTCGAAGACATAAAAAAAGAACATATAAAGTTGTATTTCATTATGCAGGAAATATACAAACAAGAAAGAAATCATAACAGATAATAATCACAAACATTGTATGATTGTATAAAAGTGTTGATGTATGTATTTAGAATAATTGCGAGGTCCACCTTCTCGCACCCTCGATATTTTTGTGGCTGGAAGGTATGGAAGTCAAGGAATCGAACTGAAGGAAAAGGGGGATGGTGGGTCAGGGACTTGAACCACACCTTCTAGCATTTGCATGACCATCCTCATTGTTGGCCTCAGTTCAGGATGTTCTTGAATGCACCAGATTGCTATCTTTATCCACTTTTCTAACCTGTCAATGTCATCCAAGGCCTCTTGATCATTCTCCACCAAAGCATCTATTCTCCCTTCCGTATAACAATCACAAGCCCAATCTGTCAAAATTGCCTTTTCTTCCTCCCCTGACTCCATCAGCACCACACTTTTTCTGCAGCAAACAATTTCCAACAACATGGCACCGAAGCTGTAAACATCCACTTTAGCTGTCACAGGGACATTCTTGAACCATTCAGGAGCCACATATCCTCGCGTTCCTCGGATCATTGTATTTGTTCTACTTTGATCAGCCAGCAGCAACTTGGCTAAACCAAAGTCAGAGATCTTTGCCGTAAAATACTCATCTATGAGTATATTTTGAGGCTTTATGTCGCAATGAATGATGGGAGTGTCACACTCTTCATGTAAATACACCAATCCTCTTGCAATCCCCAAAGCAAATCCAATCCTTTGATTCCAAGTGGGTTTTGTTTGTCCAAACAAGATGTTTGCAAGGCTGCCATTGTTCATAAACTCATACACCAACATTCTATGCATTCCCTCATCACAATATCCAATCAACTTGACCAAGTTTTTGTGGTAGGTTTTACCAATGGCTCTCAACTCAGTCTTAAATTCCTTCTCACGATCTTGCGCTAACCGATCCAATTTCTTAACAGCAACAACATTACAAAACGTTGCTGCTTTCAATTCACCTTTGAAAACAATTCCAAAGGAACCCCTACCTAGTTCTTCAATAAAACCCCATGTAGCTTCTTTTAACGCATCATAACTAAACGAACATAAATTTGTTTCCAAGAGAGTTGCGCCTACGACAACCCTTCTCAGCTTCAACAAAATCACCAAAACAACCGCAGCCAAGAGTATGCTATTGAAGACAGCTGAACCAATTAGTAGACCTCGAAGAATCGGGTTAACTCGGTTGTCTTTCTTCAAATTAGTGGAAGGACTAGTATCTATTTTACCAAGAGGAGAAACTCTTGTCTTGATAAGTATTAAATTACCACCACTTTCTTCTCTTCCATTAGCTAGAGGCGATCTTTTCTTCCAACATTTTTGGTCTCTGAAGACAACAACAGAACACATACAATCATGCAAACAAGATTGTTGACAGTCATGTTGAGAATAAGGCTGTATCCGTTCATAATCTGATAATGGCCAATTCACATTTGTAAGAACAGTAAACTCATATAAATCTTCTAGCTTCACATTCAATCCTTCACCATTATCAGCTCCACAACCAAGTGTGAAATTGAGTTGACACCCGCCAAATTGATTACTTGGATCTATCAATGAATAACCATAAGGACATTTACAAGTAGGTCTCTGATTTTCCATGGAACAATAGCTATTATAACCACATGTTCCACTTCCCATTTCATTGGATATAGCAGTGCAGATGTTATCAGGAACATACCTCATAATAGTCCATCCTTGTTTTGCTTTAGTGTCCCTTGGATGAGAATATTGTGTGAAAACTCCATTATAATCAAGGGTTGCTCTATAATAATACAACTTAGGATCAAGATCTAAATTTTTCCATTGTGTACCTTGAGGTTTGATTCTAGTAGTACCATTATTATTTGCTTCCACATAAATATCTCCTGATTCATCAAAAACTAAACTTGAAGATGCAGAGTTATTAACATCAATTCTATAGTAAAAATTGTAACGAAATTGAGTAGGCCATGCAAGTGGACTTAACATGAGATTATGATCATCATTATTAAAATAAAGTTGAAACCTTCCACTTGTGAAATTGGTCTCTGAGAATGTTGAAGTTAAGGTGGCACCTAATTCAAGTGATTGATTAGGCAAAAGGGTATCAGTAGGAAACTTAAAACTTTCCCAAACAATAGCAGATTTGTTGTTTACAAGAACAAAGTTTCCATTATCAAGCATGGTTCCATAGGAAACAATATCGTTTGGTTGTGCTGTCCAAATGGATTCATTTTGTGGATTTGTCAAAGCAAGTCCACCTGATGTTAGCTGAACCTGTGATCCTGTTGGTGCTAGTACGAGGTTGTTGCTGTTGTTCATGTCTTTGGCGCTCCAAACAATGGTTTGATCATGTATGTTATTGTACCATATTGCAAGCATGAAGAAGTTTGTTGTGGTATTACGAAATCCGAAAGCGAATTCACCAGAAGGTGATAGCCATGGATTGTTGTTGTTGTTAGTGGTGGAGAGTCTTGAACTTGGAGAAACGTTTCCAAAGGCTAACACAAGTTGAAGAAAAATAATGGAAATTATGGAAAGAGTAGAGAAAGAAGCCATTTTTGAGAAATGATAGCTAGATGGTTTTTGAAATTGGTGAAATGAGTTTGTTCGTGTATGAATGAGGCAAGTAATAGTAATTGACTACTTATATATGTGTTTGTTTATGTATGTTAATGGTGCAAGTAATTGACTAGTTGTATATGTGATGTCTTGTTATTATTTATTAATTTATGCAGGTGAGGAAAATCAGTGTAACTTTCTAGATAGACCTACCCATGACTAAAATTCAAAGAGTTTGATTGATGGTGAATATAAGAAAGCAACAAATTGAGAATTGGAAATGTTTTTTTTAGGGGAATAGAATTGAAAATGTTTGGTGCACACCTAAATACTTCGTATATCGAGAGAGAGTAGGAAATAAAGATAATCATGTGATAAATATGATATATTAGTGTTAATAGAAAAAGAGATATGGAGAAAAAAATAAAGTGTTAAATGAGTGATGAAAAAATTAAAATGTGCGTTTGGTTTAAAAAACGTTAAGTATTGGACAGAACAATACAAAACAGAACAACACAACATAAAGAAAGAATATCACAGAACAAATTTTTATGGTATTGAATATTTTTTTGTTTTATATGATTTTTGAGAGACGAAATACTATTTTGGTGTTTTAGACAACTTGTACGTGAGCCAAAAAGTTGTGTTGTGGTTTGGTGAGGAACAAAAATTTCAGTTTTTATCTTGTCCCTTGTCTCCAGTTTGTTCTGTCTCTAAAACAGTTTTACAAATCAAACACCGGACAACTAAAGTTGTTCTGTCCTCTCCTTCATTTTTTTAACAATATGTATCGTTTGGATCTTAACAAAAGAAAATTATTGCTGTGAATCATTCAACAATTCACTTATTCAAAATTCCTCTCTCTCTATATTGTGACTTATTGTTAGACCAATTCCCTATTCACTATTTATATATTGTTGACTTATTACTTAGACCGAATATATGCAAATTTATCATTAACAATTTTTCTTCTACGTTTCCTCTCAAGAGAAAAAAAAATAAAAAAAATCTACGTTTCTCTAACCATAATAATGTGAAGGGAAAAAAAGTACAATAAAAGTTATAAAACTGGTGTCAATCTCATGTTTGTGTTTTAGTGTGTTTAATTATGAAGTGATAAAAATGGATCTTGAATTATTTAATTTTGAAAATTTGATTTCAAATAAATACTAGTAAAATGTAAGTAGTTTATGTCCAGTTATATTCATGTAAAAGTAAATCGAACAGTAAATATAAGTGTAAAAATCACGTAATTTTCAAACAAAATTCAGAGACAAATCAAAACTTCAAATTAGTAGTAGGTGTCACATAGAGATGCATTGTTGGTGGATCAATGTGATGAATTTAGAGAGGTCAGGTAAGTGTAGCTCAATCGTTAGCTACTAGAGACATTTTATGAAGAGATCGGTGTTCGAACTCACACACTTTCTGGGAAACTTCCCAGAAGGTCACCCATCCCAAAATTGTTTCAAGTCAAGCACACTTAACTGTGAAGTTCTTATGGTTTGGGCTATCGAAAAAAGTGGTATAGGTAGTACCAAACAATTTTTATAAGCATTCTTTCAACCGTGCAGTCTCATACATGCATAATCTCAGAATCCCTCTCATTTCGATGTGATTCGGTTGCCTAGAAGCTGCGAGAAGCCGCATATTGTCATGCATTGTGCACCGGCGATCACTCCCTGTCTTCGTCAGCCTCGGGCGTTACACAAATCAATTTCAATCAACATCACTCAAACATATTAAAATCAATTTTATGTGTATTTTTGCTTCTCCCTAGCGTAAAGCATACACTCAATCCAATGTTATTTACCGTAGTGTCCATATACAAAATTTAGTTATGCATATTAATAACGCACTTTTTAGTACCTGAAACATTTTCCTTAGGTTTTTGTGGACCAAAAATATAGACAAATTTTATTTTATAGAACCTAAAAATGATGACGGAAAATTTTACAATAACTAAAAAATACTGACGAAAGTTTTTACAAAGATTAAAAAGTACGATTTTATTTTGTAGAGTGATCTATAAATGAAATTCTAAATATTTATAAGAATTATTTAGTTAATTAACCTAGAAAACAACATGTCAAGTGGCTTGCAAGCGTTTCCTCTATTCTGATTACTTTGTCCAAGTCTCTATAGATACTTTCGTTGTGCTTCAATTATTTATTTTTTTAACCTTCCAATCAATTGATAAAAACTTTCACCGGTGAAATACGCTCCATCTTTGTTTCTTCATCTAAGAAATTATACATTTGAGGAAAGGGTTAATAAATTGTGGAGTGCCAATTTTGTTAATAAATTGTTTTCTTTCTTTGTCCTTTTATGTTACACTTTCATTTGAGGAAAAGTTTGAGACAGAAACAAGAAAGGGTTAACTATAACCATAGATCTCTGTAACTATTGGAAAAGTTCCTATTTTCTTTTGGCAAGGATTTCTAGAAATTTCTGTGGTTATGAGTTTGGAAAAATTGTAGATTTTGGAATGATGAGTGTGAAATTTTCATTTCGGATAAAGAGAGCGTGCATTTGAAATTTCAGTAATAAAAAAAAATGATATAAGTTTCTAAATATGTTGAATCAGTTACAAGGTAGGTTTTTAAAATAAAGAGCGTTAAGAACACTCTCTTTTCAACCTTCAATCTCTTATTAAATGAAATTCATATGGGTAGTACACATTAAAAATAGATCACACATTAAGTGATAAGACCCACACGATTTCACATAATAGGAGATTGAGTGTTAGAAATGGTGTGACTTAGTAGGAGAACGTGTGTCAAATAGCAATTATCAAAGTGATTGTGGCTTAGTGTTAGAGATTTGTTTAACTAAGTCAAACTTGGTTTAAAAAACTAACGCCTAAGCCTAACTTATTGGTCTCTCAACGACTTTATTTTAAGTTTGCTCTAGGCTTTTTAAATTCTGATGTGATCTATAAGCATGTCTAAAAAGCTAGTTTGTCAAAGGATGTTAAATAGACATTTGGCCTATTTATTAAAAGGCAAATAAATATATATTTATTAAAATGCTAATAGGCCCGAAAATTATTTTTTTTGTGGTGTCCGAGGTTCGAACCTTGCACCTTGCATATATTATGCATTATTCTTACCAATTGAGCTAATAGAGCATGTAGATCTATTTTTTCACTTTATAAACTTCTTCTTTTTTTGACAAACACTTTATAAGCTTATATTGCTTGTATATCCAAAAAATATATTGCATACATGTAACCTATTATTATTATTATTTTGTGTTAATAGGGTTGCTTACTTTGTAATTTAGAATGAAATAGGAATGTAAAAAATTAAGATTGATAATACAAAAAAAGTATGTGTGCCAGTTGTAATTGAGATAAGAGAGTAATATCAAGAGTTTTGTAACTCGTTCGAAATCCTAAATGACAAAAAATAAATTAAAATTTAAATAAATAAGGTATTGAAAATCTAAAACAACCGTGAAGTTTATTAATATAATGGAGTATGTGTTTTTACATATATACAGACTGACTTGATATACTTGGTATACTTTTCTATAAGTTTTAGTCTTACCTGTTTTAATTAATGAACTTTTTATCAAGTCTAAGTCTGGCATTTCCACTAGCTAGGTTGAGACGAGTTTTAAGTATATCAATCAATTGAACCAAACGAGTGTTTGGTTGTGGCCAGGTGGAGGACGCTCGACATCTGTTTTTATCTTTCTCTTTCACTGCTTCTCTATGACCTTTATTGCGGTTGTGGATTGGTTTCGAGGGGGCTAACCATCAAAGTATTTCAAATCATTTTATTCAGTTTATCTTTTCAATAGGTGGTTTGAAATCGCGACGGTCCTTTCTCCAGCTTATTTGGCTTCTTGCAGTTTAGATTTTATGGAATGAAGGAAATAAAAGTTATTTAATAACAAAGAATGCAATATCTTTCAGTTGCTAGACAAAGTTAAATATTATTACTCATTATGGTGGTTGAAGGCTAAAAAAGCCAGATTTGTATTTGGTGATCACTTGTGGTGGACGAGCCATTTGTCATGTTTAGGCATTGGCTAATCCACTTTGTTGTACAAACTATTTGACTGCTTGTTTTTTAGGTGGTCTTCTTGTCACACCTTGTGCTTATGCTGAAGAGTCTGTTATAGCATGTTATAGCAGATTAATATAATTCATTTTTGCTTGTTAAAAAAAAATTGAATAGGACGAGTGGCATGATATATTTTCACCTTGCTTTGTGGGGGTGCATATGTATAGGAAATGTCCATAGTGATGGTAAAAATTAGAAGTTGCAAAAAAATTAAAGAAAATGGTAAAAAGGACAAAATTGAAAGATCATCCAGAAAAAGCAGTCAACCAATCACAATTAAGTGCTGGGCGGAATTCATGGGAGCATGGAGGAAAACATGGGAATCCAACAAATAAGTGTACAATGAAAAAACGCCACGTTTGTCGGAAATGGTTCGCTATACATAATTTCGCTATCTGCAGCAATTTCCTTAGTAATAATATGTAGGAGTGAATGTACACAACAATTTCGCCAAGAATATCTTGTCTTTAAAGCTAAAACCAACCAAGATCTGCAACAACAGCAAAGTACACAACAATCTCGCAGGTCATGTGTTGTTGAGTACCTTATGTCTTTGTGTCAAAACCTAGCCGCAGCTTGAACACAACAGAAGACCTAGTAGCAGTGGTTGAGTTCAGACATGAATTATTTTGATAGGTTAGATGAAGACATCGTTCCATTCCACGTCTGGACGGTGAAACCTTAATGGTGTTATCATGGGTCTCTCCCGAATTTCGCCACTTGATCATAAACAACGATGATCTAATGCGTAAGATTTGCATCTCCACCTGGCCTTCCTTGCTTCTCTCAGATGGGCACCCTTGCCGAAAGATCTCCAGATTCCCCCGGTAGTTACCGTTCCTTCTTCTGCCAAGCGTTTCCTTCCATTGATGAACACCATCCTCTTCCTCCTCCTCCCCCTTCTCCTCGTCCCATGACATTTTTCATGTACACCATGGATGCATTTTTACGGGGACAACGAGAACCTTGTTATTCAGATCTTACAATTGAACAAGTAGACACAACAGACATAAACTTAGAATCGCTTTTGGGCACGAAGTTGTTCAACAGCTTGAGGAGTACTCATTTTAGAATAGATTTTTATTGGTGCGGGGATAGAAGGAAGAAATTCTTTCATGTAAAGATAGAGGGTTGTGAGGAATACTTGAAACAAAATATGAGGTTTAGTTGTGTGTTGTCGAAACAATAAGAGAGTGTGCGGGGAGCTTGTTTCATCCTTCTACTTGTAAACCTGTTTCGGTGAAAAAGATGAAAATAGACGTGGGTTGAAGTGGTGTTTGAGACCTTCATACCTGCGCCTGTAGGGTTTTATACACAGATGGTCAAGTGTGCGGTGAAGATCACGTGCGGCTGGGAAGAAGGTGAAGAAGATAGGTTCTACGTGGATATAATTACCTTTACAATGGATGATATGAATGGAAAACAAGTAAGGTCGAAGGATGGTAACTTAATCATCTCCAATGCTATTGAAAATGGGGAGAGGAAGATCAACAAACAAACTTGACAAGTAGTTCCATATCAGATTCAGACTCGTAAAGCCTTGCGTGGTGACAGCGGCATGATGGCAATTAGCAGTTGTTGTTGTTCGAACTCCCTTATTAGTTGATTCTAACCTAAGTCGCTAAGGATGATGGTTTTATTTGTGAACGTTAAGTTTTGAGTTTAAGTTTGAATTTAAATTTACAGTTGAATTTTTCATTATTGCCACATAAAAGCACATTCCTATATAAACGACTAAAAGGCCGTTACTTACAAAAACAAGAAGATATAAGGTTTGTTTGGTGTCTAGGGTGGGGAAGTTAAAGAGTGGAGTGATAAGGAGGTTAGGGAAGAAAATACTTGGGTGCCTTTGGCTTTGGTGTCCTTGGGTGCCTTTGGTTCATTTTAGATGAGAGAGAATGAATTTAAGAGAGAGATGGGAACAAAGGCACCAATGGCAAAGGCACTGAAGTGCAACCCAGGACTTAGGAGTTTGATTCTTGCTCCTAGCATAATGCTAACAATTACTAATAATATTAACATTGGTTGTTTAAAAAAAAATGAAATAACTGAGTATTTTAATTCATAGCAAGACAGTTGAAATAAGTTTCAGCATATGAATTGTTTCATAAACTCTTTCCGTTGATTTCTGAACATACATATATTGTAAGGACATCTTCAGTCCTTCTTAAATGGATATTAGATACTTATTTGAATTGAGAAGCTCTGATGAGTTGTCAGAAACTAATCCAAAATTAGCCTAAATCCACTCTTGTATTGTTTTGCAAAAGAAATAATTACTTGTTAACCTTGAAGTTTCCGTCAAAAGCAGCTTGTCTATGTGAATGAGCCATAATGCACTTATGAAGCTGACGGGAATAACCCCTTGGATGATCCAATACAAGACTACTGTGAAGATCCTGTGATAACTCTGTCACTGTGTCCGGACCTAGTTGTTTGATATGAAGACGAAGATTGTGCCTTCCAAGTTTGCCTCCTGAGCTTACCTCTGTAAGCTCGTATGTACTAGATGATTCCTGCAAACAATTAACAAAGAATTACAAACCAATCATGTCAAGGTTCTTCTACATATCCCACCCTTGCATAACTTCTCAAAAATAGTATAGCATAATGCTAACTGCTACAAAACAAACAGCACATAAAATGCAAGAATGGAGGTTATTTTTATACAATTACTTTTTTATCCTCACTACTAATCGTTTACATGGACCCTTGTGTATGGTTAGCCAGTATCTTCTTCATCAAAAGTCCATATGAAAAATTCGCATTAAATAGCAAAGCTCAATAGAAAATATTTTTTTTGAAGTCAATACTTGATATAGATTATAAAGGCAATATAAGTACTTGTAGTGTGATATTGTGATAAGAACTTAATGACAAATGATGGAAATACTTCTATCAGCTATAAAAGCTAAATTGTTTTGCAAATGATTCTGTTTTCATCATTACATCTGGGCAGTGACCTGCGGTGTACAACTTGTATTCACCGATAAGTTGATAGTCGATCAAGCATAGCAAAGCGAATAGAGCTAAAAGCGCAACGAGCACAGGAAGGTAATCTTGCAATGGAATTGTAGTATTTAACACTAAGAATTGCATATAATCGAAAAACTACAATGCAGCTTCTCTGCTGTCAAAGACGTAGTCATACTCTGTAATCTTTGGTATGACTATGATAGACAACAGAAACTCAGTGTCAATGAAAATCTCATGGTTTTTCTTTTAAATATTTTATAAATTCTGTAAAAATATACAGGGAATATATTTCTGATAGTAATTTTAAAGAAATATTTTAATTTAAATTAAATATAACTCGATTGTTTTTTACAAGCAGAGATTGCATATATGGTATAATCAAAAGCTCTGTAGAATCGACATTTTCGATCAATGCGTGTCCGGTGTCCAACGTGATTACATTCAATTTATATAATTTTTTCAAATTATTATCGGTATGACTTGTTAGTGTCTTGTCCGGTGTCCATGTATGTGTCGGTGCTTCATAGATCAAAATGTTGTAACTCATGAAACACAAGGTGCATGAAGGAGATTTTGGGGGGAACCCGAGTAAGTTCATAACAAACAAAAATGATTTTAAATGTGAAATTAAAAAATGAAAAACTTAATATCCAAATTACAGTGCATTTAGGAGATGAAACAGTACTAGTAAATTTTAAGGGAAGCACAAAAATGTTTCAGCTATAAGTTGAAGAATTCTTATATTTATTTTTATAGTCTTTCAATGACCCAAGCTTTTATAAGCTTCATAAGCTCATTTTGATTAAAAATATTTCATAAAGTACAGAACCTAATCTAGATTAGGCTAAAGAAAGAAGAATTAAATTGAAGGTTATGACTGTTAATTGGTCATAGTACTTTTTGGGTCATGAATGTTCGGCAATCAGAATTTAATTGTTGAAGAATAGAGATTTTATTTTTTTTATTTCTGATTTTTTGTTGCTTGTAATTTTCCTTAAAGAATCTGGATTCTTGCAGCTCATGCCCACAATTTTATGGTTTTTACTTTTCAAGCTTGAGTCCATTAAATTCAGAGCCTCCAGATATCAGAAACTGGTTCTCAAGCTACATGTATGAGTCTTCAACATTTGATACAAGTAGTCTTGTAAGTGGTGAAGAAGTTTCTGAAGGGAATAAGTGTGTGGATGAGAGGCTTGACTTTGAAGTCGTAAATAAAGATCAAGTTCGGTCCAAGAATGTGCAGCCGAAATTTTGTGTTCAACACAATAGCACTTTTGCTAAAAACATGGAGGTAAAGTGAAAATTCCTGATTTCCCTTGTAAAATCTCTGTTATGGAATTAATTGATTAGTAATGTGAATTGGTTAAATGATCAATGTTCCTGAATTTTGATTATGCATCTTAGTAATATGGCAATAAACATTTATGCTCAATTGCACCTTGAAGTAGGTCATTAGTTAGTTGATGACATGAATGGATATTGTTTACTTTGGCAAACTTCAAAGGTGAACATTTATGCTCTCATTTGCACCTAAAAATAGATCCTTCAGTTAAGCAATGACATGAATGGCTACTGTTTTCTTTGCCAAAGTTCAACGAAAGAAAGTTTGATTGATATATGACTCAAAATACATGAATGTGTTCCGAAGTAATTTGAGCTCACTGTTTTTCTGCGGTGGACAATGACAGGGTGATGGACTGAGGTTAGTGCTGGAATGAAGAAAACTTTAACTATTGACAATACTTTGAATCCAAAAAAGATTTTGCAGCCATGCATGCAAGATAAGGCACTTCATCATACTCTTCATTCAACCAAGGATAAGAAGACGGTGAACTGCAATCATGGAAGTCCTGCTTGTAATGGAGAAGCGCGCTTAACGTCAATGGACACTGATACATGTGCAATGAGACCTCCAAAGCTGGTACACAAGCATTATACCGAAGAAGCAAAATCAAAAGCACAAATCCAAGCTGAGAAGCCTGACATTAGCACTAGTTTAACTAAAAGTTTCTCAGAACGAAGCTCATCTTGTACAAGAAATAACGAAAATGATGGTTTTGTTACAACGAGGAAGAACAGTTGCATCAGAGCAAATAATGAAAATTCTTGGAAGAAAGCAGAAAAGCATTATCGCAGTGTTCAACAAGTACAGGAACAGTTCCATTTCCATGTGAAAAGAGTGGTCTTGCAAAGAGAAAGGCATTGACAGAAGCAACCAATCTTCGACTGTCCAATGTCATGGAGATTACAGGGAAACGGCAATGCCCACAGAAACGTAAACTTGATCGTGGGCCTGCTTTGAAGCAACTTAGGCTTGAGCGATAAGTTCACAAGGTTGGAAATATATCACCTCATTGACAAACTTGGCTCATTTCCTAATTGCTATAGCATATTGGTTGTCCATGAACGTAATAGTACTATAGCATTAGGAAATACAAAATTGCTGAAACTTTAGAGGTGTATTACATAGATTATCTTGTATTACTCATGCAATTTGGTTGAGAGGATTGCGGTATGGTTGTTTGTAGAATAATTTTTTATTACTGATAATTACTCAATTTTGATTAGCATCCATAAAGATTGTTGAATCTGCATGGTCTTGAAGACATCAAGAAAAAACATATATGCAGGAAATATACAAATAAGAAAGAAATCATAACAGATAATAATCATAAACATTGTATGACTGTATAAAAGTGTCGATGTTGGTATTTAGAACAAATATGAGATCGACCTTCTCGCCCCCTTGATAGTTTTGGCTGGAACGTATGGAAGTCAAATATTAGCCGTCACAGGAATATTCTTGAACCATCCAGGAGCCACATATCCTCGTGATCCTCTGATAATGGTTTTCGTTCTACTTTGATCAGCCGACAACAACTTAGCCAATCCGAAGTCAGAAATCTTCACCGTGAAGTACTCATGTATGAGTATACTTTGAGGCTTTGTCACAATGAATGATGGGAGTGTCACACTCTTCATGTAAATACACCAACCCTCTGGAAAACCCCAAGGCAAATCCAACCCTTTGGTTCCAAACAAGATGTCTGCAAGACTACCATTGCTCATGAACTCATACACCAACATTCTATGATTTCCCTCATCACTATATCCAATCAACCTTACCAAGTTTTTGTGGCAGGTTTTACCAATGGCCCTCAACTCAGTCTTAAATTCTTTCTCCCGGTCTTGCGCTAACCGATCCAATCTCTTAATTGCAACAACACTACAAGACGCTGCTGCTTTTAATTTACCTTTGTAAACAATTCCAAAGGAACCTCTACCTAGTTCTTCAATAAAAACCATGTGTAGCTTCTTTTAACACGTCAACCAACATAAATTTGTTTCCAGGAGAGTTGCACCTGCGACAACCCTTTTCGGTTTCAACAAAGTCACCAAAACAACTGCAGACAAAGAGTATGCTATTGAAGACAGCAGAACCAATGAGTAAACCTCGAAGAATCGGGTTAACTTGGTCGTCTTTCTTTGAATCTGTGGAAGGACTAGTACCTTTTGGAACATTGGTGTGAAGATGGAGAGAAATTGAAAGGTTGGAAGATTACACATAATTTATTAAACTTTGATCTAATGATGTGTGAATTGAAAAATAGAGAGTGTGGCAAACATACACACATTAGTTGTTTAAATAATGGTATTTAATTTTAAATACATGATAATGATGAAAATAATAATAATTATTATTATTCTTTATTCATGGGTATCACTTCCCATTATGTTTGTCGTGATAAGATTGAGAATGTAACTGAATTTCCTATCTTTCCTTCATTAGTTTGTTTCAGCTAATTTTGTGGGTTTGTTTATTTTTGAACTTATCCGATTAGTTTGTTACTTGAGCTGATCTTTGGGTTGCTTAATTTTTAAGTTTACTTAATTCTTAAGTTTCTCTAAATTAGTTATAAACTCTCCCTATAAAAAAAAAGAGCTCGCCTAGTTCAAAAAACACACTGAAATTCATTATCGAACGGTTTTCTACAGTGCAGTAGTTAACCGCACAGTTGTAGCTAGACTTGTTTTATTTGGAGACGGCGTGGTTGATAGTCTGCCTTGCACAATTTTGGGCAGTGCCACGAAACGTCTTAAAGAGAGCGACCTGGTCGTGACTCAACCTAGTAACAACTTCGGTAGATAATAGAATTTGGAAATCCAAATACAACAATTTGGAAATCCAAAAACAACAATTTTAAGACGTTTGGTACTACTATGTATGCCGAAGAAGTTACTTATTGAGGTATAGTTGTCTCTGAATACTACAAGGATAAATCAAACTATAAAAATATATCTTTTGACCGAAGCGATGAAGTGTTTGTTATTTAAAACAACAACACTATGAAATCCACGTATCCCTTTTTATTTGTAAAGCGTGGAGTTAATTGTGGATAGAAAATTGTCCCTCGGCAGATCCGTATAGGTTCGTGTATTTTGCATAACATAATGTTAGTTTAATCCTCTTTACTTGATAGAAGGGTTAATTGTTCCTCTGCTTGTTATTTATGCAATCAACACCATGAAACTAGTAACCACTTTGGTTATGAAATATAAATCGGTTTGCTTCATGTCACCTCTTGGAGTAGCTACAGAATAATCTAATTATAATCAAAGCCTATTTATTGAACAGTTATGTATCGTGGAACAAATAGGAAGGTCTTTACTATTTATATGAAAAATGAACATTGAAATGGACCAAATTAAAAAGGTTTTCGATGAACTAGAAATTATATGAGAAATTTGTTTCAAATGTTTCGTATAAAAATAAGAAAAGATCTGAATTTTAGATTTCTATTGAATAAGACTGAGTTGACTCAGACTTAAAGAGAGACTTGTGTTCTATGCATTCTTGTGGCAAAAGACTGTGCTTTGATGGTATGTTCAAAATTAAATTCTCCTTCTATTTTATTAGTTGTGTGATTTT